>Ga0183099_1000085_pt1 | contig 96390 bp, 80 predicted proteins | sample Biomet1_FD_127788 | JGI IMG/M metagenome (GOLD analysis project Ga0183099, IMG submission 127788) | Microbial communities from bioreactor (seeded with anoxic lake sediment) at LBNL, California, USA - Biofuel metagenome 1 | ecosystem: Engineered > Bioreactor > Anaerobic > Unclassified ...
AAACATGTTGTTAATCTCGACCCTAATGATCCAATACAGGTTAACTATGATAAAAAAGTTGGTAACTGGCCTACAGGAAAAGAGAATCCAGAACTTTTAAAAGTACACCCCAGTCAGGGACACAATAATACTATTATCAATGGCATTAGCCGTATAGGATATATGACAGGTGGTAAAGCTGCATTGTGGACAGACGAAGATATTGCAGATGTCATAACTAATAAGGCAAAGGACTTTATTAAATCACATAAGGATAAGCCCTTTTTCTTATACTTTGGCACACAAGATATCCATGTACCCCGCATTCCTAATAAACGATTTGCAGGAAAGAGTGGATTAGGTGTCCGCGGTGATGTAATTCTACAGTTAGACTGGACTATTGGCGAAATCATGAATACACTTGATAGTTTAGGCATTGCAAACAATACTCTTCTTATCTTTACCAGTGATAATGGCCCTATTATTGATGACGGTTATAAAGATGAAGCTTTTGAAAAACTAAACGGGCATACTCCTATGGGCATTTACCGGGGTGGTAAATATAGTGCATACGAAGCAGGCACACGCATACCGTTTATTTTCCGCTGGCCGGCTGTTGTTAGTCCAACAAAGCAGCAAGCATTATTTTCACAAGTAGATATATTTGCTTCACTCGCGGCTATAATAAAGCAACCTTATGAAAAGAATGTTGCTCCAGACAGCCAGAACAATTTAGAAACTCTCATTGGCAAAAGCACTGAAAACAGGGAATATATCATAGAACAGAATTTGAATAATACTTTGGCCATTGTTAAAGGAAACTGGAAATATATTGTAACCCAGCAATGAAAGACGCCTGGAAAAATTTACTGCTATGGAGCTTGGTAATGAAAAAAGACCTCAATTATATAACCTTGATACTGACCCAGGCGAAAAAGAAAATATAGCTGATAAATACAAAAGTATAGTGCAGGAATTGAGTGCTATTCTTATGAATGAAAAAAATAAAAAGTGATCGAAATTTTATAAATTTGCAAATAATGAATAAAATAAACTATATATTAAGTGGAGCTGTCATATTATCTGTTTCGGGTTTGCAGGCTCAAAACAACGATTCTGTTGCAAACAAACCAAATGTAATCTATGTATTTCCTGACCAGTTCAGAAATAGTGCATTAGAATTTTGGAATCAAAAGGAATTCAACAAACATATTAATTTCAAGGCAGATCCTGTACATACTCCTAATCTAAATCAATTTGCAAAAGAATCGACTGTTTTATCTTCAGCCGTTAGTAATTGTCCACTAAGCAGCCCGCATAGAGGTATGCTGCTTACTGGCATGTATCCGGAAAGGTCCGGCGTTACTTTGAACTGTAACTCAAACAGACCTATCAGTTCGCTTAATATGAATGCTGAAGGTATTGGAGATGTTTATAGTAAATCGGGCTATGACTGTGCTTATATAGGTAAACTACATGTTGACTTCCCTACCCCTAATAATCCTGATAATCCGGGGAGTTATGTAGAAAAGCAAAGACCTGTATGGGATGCTTATACGCCTAAAGAAAGAAGACATGGCTTCAACTACTGGTATTCATACGGTACTTTTGATGAACATAAAAACCCTCATTACTGGGATACTGATGGTAAACGCCATCAGGTTAACGAATGGTCTCCTACACATGAAACAAATAAAGCGATTGATTACTTAAAGAATAAGAAGAATGAACGAAGTGGCAATAAGCCCTTCTTTATGATGGTTAGTTACAATCCGCCTCACAGTCCGTATAATAGTTTAGATGACTGCATGGAAGAAGACTATAACCTCTATAAAAACAAACCTTTGGATAGTTTGCTTATTCGCCCTAATGCAGATACAAAAATGGCTAAAGCAGCCTCTGTACGTTATTATTTTGCATCAGTAACAGGCATCGACAGGGAATTTGGGCGCATTCTTGCCACGCTCAAAGAATTAGGGTTAGATAAAAATACAATCGTTATTTTCTCTTCCGATCATGGTGAAACTATGTGTAGTCAGGGAACAGATGATCCAAAGAATTCGCCTTATGCAGAGTCTTTGAATGTTCCTTTTATTGTACGCTATCCTAACAAGATTAAACCACGTGTAGATAATCTTCTGCTCTCATCGCCGGACATAATGCCTACCATGCTTGGATTAAGCGGATTGGGGACTTCTATCCCTGAAAGTGTTCAAGGAAAAGATTATTCATCTATATTCCTGAATAAAAAGAACATGATATCACGTCCACAAGCAGCCTTATATATTCGCAATATGGATGGCGAAAAAGATAAGGACAGAATAGTTCTGACCTATTTCCCTGAATCAAGAGGAATTAAAACTGCGCGGTACACTCTGTCTCTTTCTATCAATAAGAAAACAGGTAAACTGAAATCGGCTCTTCTATTTGACGATAAAAAGGATCCTTACCAATTGAATAATCTGAAACTGTCAGAACACAAGAAATTGGTTAAAAGCTTATGCAAAAAAATGGTTTCTCTTTTAAAAAATGCCGATGATCCATGGTATAAGAATAAAATTCTGAGTGATATGATTCCTTATTAAACTAAGGCATATACTTCAATTAGCAAAAAATAAACCGGAAACTAATCATTTTATAAGGTTAAGTCAATCCAAACATGTACAAGATTGAAGACCAGCTTGTACAAGCCGGCATCCAGTCTTGTACATGTTTGTTTCATACTCTCCTTTTATTGTTGCTACTTCCCCCTTTATAATGTATTAAACTACAAAACTAATAATATAATAAACTGATTTTCAGTATTATATTAAATACACATTACTGATCCGGGTGGAGAGGGTGGAGATAAAATATTCTTTTTCCGTTCTGAGAAATCAAATTTCAAAAAAACTGCAAATTACAGAATTATTGAAATTCATTTTCTGAAACCCAGAAAAACTCTTTTTTACTCCACCCTCTCCACCCCTTTTTACTTGTTTAATGCAGCTTTATAATTTATTTTTTATATAACTACCTGATAATTAGGTTTATATAAAATAGTAGATGGCACTGGTGGCATTATATAACGCTGCATGAATGAACAATTAGTGACATTTGAGTTATGAATATTTTTACACCTCTGTTTATTGAGTAATATTTTCTATTGTATTATTCATTTATCCAATATACTAATACATTATAAACCAGTAATATATTATTATTTTAAAATGTCCAATATTTTTTCATTGTATATTCGTTTTTTTTGTTTTAATTTATACACACAAACTAGGATCTATTACTAAAACTTAAAAACAGAATGAAAAATGCACTCTCAAAACTATCCTTCTATTCCAAACATTTGTATATCTACAGTATCTAATTTAAAAAATAGCAAGACATTTCATATGAAAACACATTTCTTATTTTTATCATTTTTCCTTATTTCAACTATATCGAATAGTCAGATTACGTTTAAATATAATAAAATTTGCGTAGGGGATGAAATAGAAAAACAACAAGTAGAATATAAAAATCCTGGAGGAACCGGATAAAATCTAATTTGGGACTTTAGTAACCTAAAACCCCTTAATGATAAGTGTAAATTAATTTATACTGATCCTCGCACTATTGACGATAGTACATATGTAATGGGAAAGGATACTTTTGCTGTTTCTAAAGTAGATAAAGAATCTTTGATTGTTGGCTTAGAAGACCAAACAAGATACTTTTATCGTTATTGCGGAGATTCTCTATTGCTGTTGGGATGTACAAGTGAACAGGGATACAAAGGATTTCACATTCAATATTTATCCCAATCCGGTCAAATTAAAATTGCAGATTGAATATAGAATAGATAAAAAGACAAATGTAGATATTACCTTATATTCCATTAATGGAAAAAGGCTGCAAGGCATTTATAAGAGAAATTTATTTCCAGGATCTTATTCAGATATAATGGATTGCAGTATGTTGCCGTCAGGGAGTTATATGCTTAGATTAATTACTGGCGATAAAGATGTTAATGAAGTTATTATAAAAGAATAAAATAAGTACTATGAATAAAATATTATTGTTCCTTCTTATTTGTTTACTATCTTCCAAGATATATTCACAATCACATGATGAAATAATTACACCATCAGCTGATATGGTCAAAATGATGAAACCAACAAAAGTAGATGTGGATTATTATACAGGTAGGCCATCTATCAATACTGTTTCGAGTAATATATATTAATTACGTTTGAACTATGAAAAACATTAAATTTGCAATAGCATTGTTGCTCTTATTTTTATTACGACTCCCCACAAATGCGCAAACTAAAACAAATCCCTGTGAAGTCTCAATTATGTCTCCCGAGACTGCTACTCTTGGACGTTTTGGGAGCTATCCTGTCTCATATTATTCCGGGGCACCACAAATATCTATTCCATTGTATACTTTAAAGGTTGATAAAATAGAGGTTCCTATTTCAATAAGATATGATGCCTCAGGATTTATGCCTAATAAAGAGTCTGGAAAAATAGGACAGAATTGGGTCTTGAATGCCGGAGGTGTAATAACAAGAAGCGTTAATGTTATTCCTGATGAAAATAGAGCTAGTACCTTATTGTCACCAATTTTAAGCGGCTTTTGGTATGGTATAAATAATCTAAATGAACCAATAAGCGGAGAAGATATTAAATATTTAAAAGATTGGAGAGATAATTCGTATAACTATCCTTATACTTATGAACAGAGTCCAGATGTTTTTTCTTTCAACTTTGGTGAACATTCTGGACAATTTTTGATAGGTAATGATGGAAAGGTAAAAGTGATAAGTGATAAAAAATACAAAATTGACTTATCTGGTTTTGCTATGCAAATGGATAAAACCGGAATTAGCCCTAGTAGGATAAAAATTACTACGGATGATGGCTATGTATATACCTTTGGAGGAGATCCTAGCTCGCTAGAAATAAGTTTGTTGGGAAGGTATACTACTGAAGGTCGTCTTGAAAATGCTATGTATCATGGCATTGTTAAGGGATTCTATTTAACAAATATCACAACCCAGGATGGCTCTTCAATAGATTTTATTTATGAAAACGAGAATTTAAACCCTGATGTTTTTTATGATGGAAATAATGTATTAAAAACTTGTTATTTTAGCGATTTTACAAATGTTCAATATGGCCCCGCTGCAACACAACCATTATTTAATGTCAGTAATACTCCAACTACATCTTTAATTAAAATAGTATACTTATCTGAGATAAAATCATCTTTAGGATCTGTTAAATTTAATTATTCTACAAAAGAAGGGAGTTTTTACGGAGAGCATTTAACTTTCCCATGGAAAAAACACACAAAAAAACTTGATCAAATAACAATATGTAATAATAGCGGTAATCAGGTTAATAAAATTGGCTTTGTGCAATCTTACAAAAAAGCAAAAAAAGCAGATAACAATAACGACTATAATTGTTACAGATTATTTTTAGATAAGGTAATTATTAACGATAAATTATATCAGTTTAGTTATTCTGATTCCAGTAATTTGCCTGACCCAACAACTCGATCAATTGATTTTTGGGGATATTATAATAATAGTGGTGCGACATCATTATTGCCTGTAAATATTGATTCTAGGAAACCTAGTTTTATTGATGCTTCTAAGGGAGTATTAAATAAAATTGTTTACCCTACTGGAGGATTTACAGATTTCGAGTTTGAAAATCATGATTACGGTATTGCTATTAAACGGATTCAGGGGCAATCAAGTTTATATCCAATACAAGTTGAAGGAGAAGGAATCGTTGGAGGGCTTCGTGTGAAACAAGTTAAAAATACACCGGGCGAAACCAGATTGTTTTCTTATCGCACAGAAGGTGAAAGAAATGAAATTTCAAGTGGCGTTTTCAACGACAATAGATTATATATGTTTATGACTAACTTTGAACATATTGGGAAAGGTGTTAATTCATGGATTATTGCTGGAGGTGATAATATATTGCCGGCATTTTCAAATTCAGATCCTTACATTGGTTATTCACAGGTGACTGAAACTGTTCAGAATGGAGATTGTGGAAAAATTGTATATAATTATACCTCTGTTCTAACCCATCCAGATGATCCTATATTAGGTGAAAATACGTATAATCTATATAATCGTACGACTATAGATCCTGAATTAAAGAATAAATTGATTTCGTTTTTGAAAAGTTCAAGCCGTGAATTGGAACGGGGAAAACTATCTGAAAAATTGTTATACTCAGCTGATAATATATTGCTAAAGAAATCTATATATACTTACACAAACTATGATTTCCAACAAAGGCAGCGCAATGCAATTTATGACATAAATTTTCCTATAGCTCAAGTAGATATTTTTGGTATGCAAAATTCATATGCACATTATTATTATCCAATTGATTTAATAAAAGAAGAAACGATAGATTATCCAGTGAGCGGTCAACAAATTAATACTTTAACAGAATACCAGTATAATCCAACAAATAGACTTCTAAATAAAGAAATAACTATAACGAGTAAAGGTGATATTTATACCCGTAATACTTATTATCCAACTGATTTTATTCGTGATTCGACATATGCTGATATGGTGAGTAAATTTGTCATTAAACCTATAATACAATTTGATGAACAACTAAATGGGAATTTGATAAAGAGTACAAAATTTAATTATTACAAGTTTAAGAACAAGTTCTTTGCTCCTTCTTCAGTTGAGATAACCACAAATGGTTTAAGTGATTACAAAAAGATGTTTGTATATCATGACTATGATGAACGCGGGAATTTACTTTCTTTTACAGATGATAAAAATTTGACAAGCACATATCTATGGGGTTATAATAATCAATATCCAATTACTAAAATTGAAAATGCATCATTAGAAAACGTACGAAAATATATATCTGAAGAATCTCAAAAAAATATCGCTGCTAAAAGTACCCCAACTGAGCACGATTTTAATCAGATTGTTTTATTAAAGAGTCAACTATCAAATGCCATGATAACAACGTATAGCTATGCTCCTTTAGTTGGACTAACCAGTCAAACTACACCAAACGGAATTACAACAAGCTATTTATATGATAAATGGGGGAGGTTAACATCTGTTTTTGATAATAACCAATTTAAATTAAACGATTGCGCGTATGATTATTCTTCCAAACTGTCTTTACCGAATGTAAAATTTAATTGTGATTCAATTTATGAGATTAATAATTCTGGTAATTTTATAGCTAATGCATCTGGCGGGTCTGGGTATTATCTATACAGCTGGACTTTAAAAAATAATATGGGAGAAATAATTCAAAATGTTTCTAGTGCATCATCTCCTCTAGTAACATTTCAATTTTTGAATACTGGAAGTATGACTTTGACGTGTACTATAACAGATGTTGTTTCCGGAGCTAATGCAATATATTCAAAAAACATCATTGTAAATCCTCATACAATATACTTTAAAAATATTACTACAAGAAATGATATTACTACAGGAAGATATATTATTGAAGCAGATATTGATTGTAGTGGATTGACTGAAATTAGTTTTCAGCTGGACTATTCTGTTGCTTCTGCATCAAATCCTTATGTTGAGTATCATATAGGTAATAGCAATTACAAAAGAAGTGGAAAAGAGATGGATAATGTGACTTTAAATTTGCCTGACGGAAGAAGTCATGTTTGTATAGAAATTGTGAATGCTATGACATATAATGAAGCTTCATTATGTCTGGTTTCTGTCGAAGGATTAAATAATATAGGTTCCGTTGACTGTCTTTCTGTTTGTTCAGAATAAAGCCTACAAATAATTATTAATCAATATAATATCACATTTAATTGTGAATGAATGAAAGTAAAATGAAAAAAACGCTATTAAAACTATTATTTTTTTCTTTATTATTTGAATCTGTTCCATTATTTGCTCAGAACAGATTGGAAAAAGAATATAATATGTTCCGTGATAAAGATGTGATTGTCAAACAGCAGGTAAAGTACAAAAATCCCGGCAGAGCTGGAGCCAATGTGCTTTGGAATTTCAGTAAGCAGGAAGCGGTCAATGAAAAATATAAAGTATCCTATTCTCAGCCTGACTTAGATTCTATCGTTACCGGATGCGAACATCGCACCCTGTATCATTACCAGTTAAGGAATGATTCCCTTTATTCTCTGGGATACGAAAACCCGACTACAATGATGCAGTATCAAAAACCGGAACTACTCATGACCTTTCCTTTTTCCTATCAGAAAAGAGTGGAGGGATACTTTTACGGAACCGGCAGCTACTGCCGACGTCTTGATTTGACAACTCAGGGTAAAACGGTAACCTGGGGAGATGCCCATGGAATGATTATTCTACCTAATGGCGATACATTGCAGCATGTGCTGCGGGTTCGTTCACTTAAAAAAATTGCAGAAAAAATGTTTCACTACGAACTAAAGGATTCTGTAGTCAGTCATATTGTCTTTCCGGATAGTATTGAGCACCATCTGAACAATGACAGTGTTTATATACAAGTTGAAACCTATCGCTGGTATGCTGATGGATATCGTTATCCTATTTTTGAAACAGTGGAAAGTACTACCTATAAAAACGGGAAACCTTTGAAACTTTTCAATACTGCATTCTTCTATTCTCCGGAAAAACACGCTTACCTGAATGAAGACGAAAAAAATCTGGCTAGACTGGAAGAACTAGACAAAGCAGCCAGGGAAAGGCCTTCGGGGGGAAACGGTAATTCAGATGATAACAATCAAAGCAATCCCGAGAAGGAAATCATTAATTACAATGTCTATATAGAAAATGGCAGCAACAGAATTTCCGTGGAGTATAACCTAAGCCAACCGGCGGAAGTAACAATAAATCTATTTGATATGCAGGGGAGATTGCTGGCTAATTACCCAAAGAAGAACTGCTCTTCGGGCTTTTATCAGGAGTCTATTTCCTTGGATGGATATCAGCTGGGCGAATATTTGCTTCGGATTGTAGTGAATGGATATGTTTATGGAGAAAAGATTGCTAAACAAAACTAAAAAAGAGGTTTCATGACGTCAAAAATAATATTAACTATGCAAGGTAACAGAAAAAAATGGCTATTGCCATTATTTGTCCTTTTTGTCTGCCAAGTTTGTTCTCATGCCCAAACATCGGGACAGAATTATATTCTTACCAGAACCATGAAAGATTCCACCGGGAATACCTTTCTGGAAAAGATACAGTACTATGACGGACTTGGCCGACCGGTGCAGACAGTGGAAAAAGGTATTGCCCTCAAAGGAAATGACTTGGTCACATTACAGGAATATGACAATTTTGGAAGGGAAAGTAACCTCTGGCTACCAGTTCCTTATCCCGGGAACGGTAATTATGTAAATCCTACTATGCTTGATTCTATTGCAAAACAGTCGTATGGAGACAATGCTCCTTATTCCCATCCTATTTATGAATCGTCACCTTTAAATCGGATACTGGAGAAATACGGACCCGGACAAAACTGGCAATCAAATAATCGTTCGGTGAGAACAGATTTTCTTACCAACAATAATTTAAATGATAGCCTTAGATGTGCCTGCTATTCTGTTTCGCCAGATGGAAAGCTCGAGAAAACAGGGAATTATGATAACTGCCAGTTATATGTTACTTGTACCCTGGATGAAGACAATCATGTAGTTTATGAGTTTAAGAATAAACAAGGGCAGGTAGTCCTTACACGACAGATTAATTACAAACAAAATCATGATACCTACTATGTACATGATGATTTCGGAAATTTACACTTTGTTCTTCCTCCAATGGCAACAGACGTATTAACCGCAGACAAAGTATATGAAGAAACAGAAGATGCACTACAGAAATATGCTTATATATACCGATATGATAGCCGCAACCGCTGTATCTGGAAAAAGCTGCCTGGTGCGGGTGGTATCAGCATGGTATATGACAAGACGGATCATCTGATCTTTTTGCAGGACGGCGAGCAGAGCAAACGTAATGAATGGACCTTCAGTATCCCCGATATCTTTGGCCGTATAGTTATGACGGGCACTTACAAAGGAGATGCGATAGATGTCAGTAATCTAGCTGTCTCTGCACCAACTGTTAACGGCTATGGTTTCATGAATACCGGTTATTTGACTCCCAATTTTACCCTTACTAACTGCCGTATGCTGATCGTGAATTATTATGATAACTATAATTTCATGAATTTAATGGTCGATTCTGTTAAAGCGGAACTGAATTACTTATATCTGGGTGGTTATGCGTCACAATACAAGAATTCCATCCCCTCCATTTCAGCCAACGGGTTGTTGACCGGTACTCGGATTTATGAATTAAGCAACCCCGATAGTTACAAGGTTCAGACATATTATTACGATAACAGAGGACAAGTTGCTCAAACGCGTTCCACTAATTTCTTTGGCGGTTATGATTTTGTGTATAATAGCTATTCTTTTACCGGTAAAGTAGAAAAAACACACAAAACACATACCGCCAATCTTATAACATATCCTGTAAATGAACTTTATAAAAACTATTATGATCATGCAGATCGTTTATTAACCACTTCTTACACACTTAATAACAATCCGGAGGTGCTTCTTGTAGAAAATGATTACGATGATTTCGGTCGTCTGACCACTAAATACCGGCACAATCGTACCGACACAATTTATAACGAATACAATATTCGCAACTGGGTTACCCGGATAAAGAACGGAGGGTTTGAAGAGAAGTTGTATTATAATACCCGTCCATCGTTTTACACATTGGCATCTCCCTGTTACAATGGGAATATATCTTTCAGTTCATGGATGTATAATGGAGTTGCTAAAGGTTATGACCATTTATATGATGGTTTAAACAGGCTTATAGGGGGAGGATATTGTTATATTAATAGTGAGCTTCAGGAATGGTCTCAACACACCGAAAGTATGATCTATGATAAAATGGGGAATGTCACAAATCTAAATAGGTGGGATGGAGAAGATATTCTTGACCTGTTAACTTTAACCTACAATGGCAATCAGTTGAAATCGGTGAACGATGGATATGGTTCTCGGAATAGATATGATATAAAGGAGTATAACAATCTTGCCAATCTTGAAACAGAATTCTTTTACGATGCCAACGGAAATCTGATTGCAGATTTAGACCGTGAAATAGTGACAATTAAATATAATTTATTAAATTTGCCGGATACAATACAGTTTAGGAATAGTAACCAGATAATTAACCGATATGCTGCTGATGGCACCAAATTGCGTACTGATTACTTTACGTTGCTGACTCCGGTAGCCGTTCCAATTACAAAAGGAGAAGTATGCAAATGGGAATATCAGTTGGATGTGATAAATCAGGATACAAGGATGTTTGCAGACAATTATGAATATACATTCAACAGAGATCCAGACCCAGAAACACATTACGACTACTATTCTTTGAGCAGAATTGATAATTCTGAGGGGTACGCACATTCCGGAGCTAATCCCAGGGTTTATTACTATTATTACCGTAAGGATCACTTGGGAAATAATCGTGAAGTATGGAGAGCGCATGATAAGAAAGTTGTTCAACGAACACAGTATTATCCATCCGGACTGCCGTGGGGAGAAAGCGAAGGAGCAAATAAGCAACCATATAAATACAACGGCAAAGAGTTCATTGAAATGCACGGTTACGATACGTATGATTACGGAGCACGGGGGTATTATCCTGCTATTATGCGGTTTACTACTGTAGATCCACTGGCAGAGAAGTACTACTCTATTTCGCCGTATGCATATTGTGGAGGTAATCCAGTAAATAGGGTTGACCCTTTTGGAATGGATGTGTGGTCAACTAACGATCCTGAAACAATTAGGATGGCATTAGATGCTTTAAAAAATGGAAGTGATGTTACTTACAATGAAAAGACCTGGAACTATAAAACAGACGAACAGTTTCTGAAAAAAGGTGAAGATGAGGGCTATTCAGTTGGGCTAAACTATTCGGACAAAACTGGACATTTTTATCAGGGAACTGCAATTAGTTGGGGCATTTCAATAAAAGATTTAGGGGAAGCTAAATTACTTTCCGATCCCGATAGCCATTATGGCATTGATGGCAGTTACAACCAATATACAAAAAATGAAACTGATGCCGCAATGGAGTTCTACTGGAGCATTGCAGGAGGTGAACTTGGTGGGGCTGCATTAGGTGCTGTAATGAGTCGCATTGGTGGTGCTATGTTGGGAAGAATTGCCACTAAGGGGGGAGTTGAACTTACGGCACACGGAGCAGAAAGGATAGCAGGTGCAGCAGCAACAAGAGGAGGTGTACTTACTATGGAAGGTGTTAATACTACAAAATCATTGGGCAAAACCTTTTCACAAGCAGATGGGGCAAATGTATTTTTACACGAAGTAACACCGGGTAGGTTTAATGCAGTAATTCAAAATCAAACAACAGGTAAGGTTATTACAACAATGAATAACTGGTCTCAAAAATCAATTAATAGAATAGGTAAAAATTATGGATGGCCAATTCAATAAGAACTCAGAAGTAATTTGTTGCTTCTGCGGCGAAAGTCTTTTCGTCAAAGATGCTGTAATTCTAAATGTGCAGCCAAGCATTGAGAGTGATGAGACACAAATTTTTTTTTCACATAAAGAACACTTTACTGAAAAGATTGATAAATCAATCCCTCTACATCCCGATTTTTTTGAAGATAATGATGGATAATGTGTCAGATGTGGCAATATTTAATTATCGTTTTGATAATCAATGGTGAAAAATAGAAATTAATTGGAAGATGGTGGGTTATGCTCACCATTTTCTATTTTTATAGCTTAAAACGAATGAAAGAGAAGTGTAGGAACAAAAAAGGGTTGGTTTTTAGGCGTTGTTCAGCCACTCCCTCCGGTCAAACAATGGCTATCCTCCGGTAGGTAGGTTGCTTCGCAGGGTGTCTATTGGTGCAATCTTCCAATGCCCCAAACCCCTTTGGATGCTCATTTTTTATGTAGCCTTGGAGGGCTTCGCCACCAAGCCGACACAAAAAACTGAGCCGTATTTTTTCTTTTCAACTGAAACCCAATTGAAAAATAAAAAAGTGTCGACCAATGGTGGCAATAACGGATTAGATTAACTTTGCATTTGGTTAAATGGTTGAATATAACCGAAAAGGGGAAATCCTGAGTGGTTGAGCAGGGAGCATGGGCAAACGAGCCAAAAGGTGTGCAGAGATTTACGAGTGTGGATCCGTTGGCAGAGAAATATTATTCTATTTCACCGTATGCGTATTGTGGGAATAATCCTATTATAAGGGTTGATAAAGATTGTAGAGATTGGGATACTGTTATTAATCATGATCAAAGGACTATTATTATAAAAGCTGATTTTGCTACTTATTCAGATGCACAGGCCACCCAAACATTGCAGAACTCTGCTGCTGATTGGAATGCTCAAAGCGGGAAGTTTAATTATGTTGTAGGAGAAGGTGAAAATGTAATATATTATTCAGTTAATTTTGATATTACTGTAAATCAGAGTGGAAATGGCATTGCTGAAAATGGGATGACTGTTCTACCCGATAACTCAAAACTCTTTCAAGAAAGAACTGAGAGTGATGCAAGTGGTAATGAAATCAAAATTCAACCACAAGGAGCTTCCGATGGAAAGACTTTTGCTGTAAAACAAAGCCAGAGCGCCAACGTGAATGTTACATCTCATGAAATGGGTCATAACTTAGGAATGAACGATACTGGTACAGGATTAATGAAAAGTACAACAGGAGGCACAACTCTTAAAGGAAAGAATGTTACAGAAACTTTAGGGCATTCTCAGGTTGGACAAGGCAGAAAAAACTCAACAGTAAATGCACAGTTAAAATCGAGGCAAGAAATAGGAACAGCTCCTGCTAATTTTCATAAAGGCAAAATTCAAGAAAATAAAAATTGGGAAGAACATGATTTTAAATAATTATAAAACATTCTGGTTGGTTTGTGCATTACATTCTTTTCTTGTGAGCAGCTATGCACAGGTATCCAATCCTAATATCATTGAAGAAAAGGCGGTTAATTACTTTTGTGACTATGTATTAAAAGACGTAACACAAATTAGTCAATTTAAAATATGGTTTAACGGGGCTACCAATGGGAAATCAAGTAAAATTTATGATGTGGCTAATTGTTTAGGAGATATTAATCTGTTTAAAGATAGTATCCCTAATAAAGCTTACTTAGATAGCTTAGAACAAAAATACTCTCAAACAAAGAGTCGTGTTATTAAAATAACCCCTATGAATGAATGTTTTTCTAAATGCTCTATTTTCAAGAAGAAAGGTTATAGGCTATATCTATATAATGCAATTGAATATAAAGGAAACTACTGCGTTGAGTTTTTTTTAGCAAATAAAGAATTTAACACATACACTATCGTTGTTATTTTAGATACAAATTTAGTTCCTTTGAGTTATTACGTAAAGGCTATAATATACTAAAATCTAATTAGGGTTTTAGTGCACATTATGAAGGATGTTCGAAAGGGCGTCCTTTAATTTTTTCCTGTTTTCGTCACCCAGGAAATATCAATTAAATTGGCTCCCTGGAATAGCTAACTTTGAGCGAACATTAAGTTAAGCTAAAAGGTTTATCTTATTATGGAAAAAGAACGCAAACAATACAAGTCAGCTGAAAGTGATGTTGATAATTACTGTTGTTTTAGAGCTAATATTCCTTTGTTATCTTTGTTGTTCTTTGTATTCATAACTATAAATGTCTTTAATAGTATAATTTGCATAATGCTGAATTATTAACTCAAGTGAACCATATGAAAAATAAAACGAGATTTTTTGTATTAGTAATGGCGTTAATAATAACATCGTGTACTACAGAAAAATAAGCAAACAGATATTTATCTAGAAATAAATAATAAAGTGTTGGAGGTGAGATTATGGCTTATACAAAAATAATTGAATCAGAAAATAGAAATGAATCCTTTGTGGTTAATGTCTATTGTACTGAAATCAATGATTCTACTAATAAATATGTGATTAATGGTATAATAAATCCAGAATTGATAAAAATGACACCTTATCATTTTATATGCAAGATTGGTGAACGCGATGTATTCTTTACTATGCTTGCAGGAATAGTAAAGAAAAATTAGGGGAATAGGAATTTTTTAATATGAAAGAAAGTGCTTACGCTGATTTTATAAAAAAATACTTTCCTGGAGATTATAAGTATTATGAAGAGCATACACAGAAAGTGCCCCGAACTATGTATGAACCGGAAATGTGTTATTTGACATTTGTCAATGATAAATTAGTAAAGAAAGAGAAGAGAAGGGGCTTACCATGGTGGTAAGTTTATTAGAATGGATAAATGTCTCTTCCAAGTGGCTTTGTTGCAACGTGTGAATATGATTCTTTAGAAAGGCTCGTAAAGAACATTGATCCAAATGAAAGGTGATAGAATTATATGATTATCATTACAAACCTTATTTGCAATCTACTAACGGTAGCTCTTTATTAGTTTTATAGACATTTTTGTAACAGCCTATATTAAAGTGGGCTGTTACTTCCCAAATGCAAATTATTTGACCATTTTGATAATAGTTGTAAATTAAACAATACCTTTGCAACGAAATATCAAAAAGAATTAGTATGATTTATCATCAATTATCTGTTTTGGTTCATCGCCAGGCCGAAAAATATGGCGACCGTATAGCCCTTAAATATAGGGACTACGACAAGGGTGAGTGGTTTCCTATTACATGGAACCAATTCTCTGAAACGGTTCATATTGCATCAAATGCAATGGTCGAGATGGGAGTTACTGAACAGGAAAACATCGGTGTATTCTCTCAGAATAAACCGGAATGTATATATACAGATTTTGCTGCTTTTGCTAATCGTGCTGTAAGCATACCATTCTATGCTACAAGTTCTTCTTCACAGGTTCAGTATATTGTTAATGATGCCGGAATTCGCGTCTTATTCGTAGGTGAACAATTCCAGTATGATGCAGCATTTACTGTGCTTTCCCTTTGTAATTCTTTGGAACAGTTAATTATCTTTGATAGTTCGGTAGTGAAAGATGAACGTGACACTACTTCCATTTACTTTGATGAATTTTTAAAGATGGGAGAGACCAGACAGCATGCCGCTATCGTAGAAGAGCGTTCTTCAAAGTTATGTGATGATGATTTGGCAAATATTCTTTATACTTCCGGAACAACGGGTGAACCTAAAGGAGTAATGCTTCACCATTCCTGCTATCAGAAAGCATTTAGAACTCATGACATCCGTCTCACTACCATGACTGATAATGATGTTTCTATGGATTTTCTTCCCATGACTCATGTATTCGAAAAGACATGGGTTTATTTTTGTATTCATAAGGGAGTGCAAACTTGTATAAACTTGCGTCCGGGAGATATACAAAATACAATAAAAGAGATTCGCCCTACGCTGATGTGTAGTGTTCCTCGTTTTTGGGAAAAAGTATACGACGGGGTACAAGAGAAGATAAATGAAACAACCGGAATAAAGAAAACTTTGATGCTGGATGCAATAAAGGTGGGTAAAATTCATAATATTGATTACTTAAGTGTAGGAAAAACGCCGCCTTTAATGAATCAGTTGAAATATAAATTTTATGAGAAAACAGTTTATTCTCTTTTAAAGAAAACTATTGGAATTGAAAATGGTAATTTCTTTCCTACGGCAGGAGCGGCAATCTCTGATGAAATAAATGAATTTATTCATTCAGTAGGAATTAATCTTATTGTAGGATACGGGCTAACTGAATCTACAGCAACGGTTTCTTGTCTGACTCCAGATCAATATACCATTGGCTCTGTTGGAAAGGTAATGCCTGATGTAGAGGTTAAGATAGGAGAAAATAACGAGATACTTCTTCGTGGTAAAACAATTACAAAAGGATATTATAAGAAAGCTGAAGCAACAGCTGCTGTTTTTACTGAAGATGGATGGTTCCGTACAGGTGATGCCGGATATATGAAGGATGGCGAGCTTTATTTAACGGAGCGTATCAAAGATCTTTTCAAAACATCTAATGGTAAATACATTGCTCCACAGGCTCTTGAAACAAAATTGGTCGTAGATCGTTATATCGACCAGATTGCAATTATTGCTAATCAGCGGAAGTTTGTGTCTGCCCTAATTGTTCCTGTTTATGGTCACATAAAGGATTATGCAAAAGAAAAGGGAATTGAATATGGTTCGATGGAAGAGTTATTACAGAATCCTAAAATTATTGCTTTGCTCAGAGCTCGTATTGATACATTGCAACAGCAGTTTGCTCATTATGAACAGGTGAAGCACTTTACATTACTTCCTGAACCGTTTAGCATGGAAAAAGGTGAACTTACAAACACGCTGAAAATGAAACGAAGTATTATTGAAGCTAACTATAAAGAGGTTATTGATAAGATGTATGAAGCTTAGGATATAAGATTTATAAATAAGATGAAAAGGGATGTTGTAAAAATATCCCTTTTTTTATTCTATATGTTTTGAAACATGCATGATAATCTTGTATATATGATGCAATATATATTCCTTTGTAATGCAGCACAGTTCAGCATGGGCTATTAACCATAAATGTTTAATAAAGAATGAAGAAAGAGTTTGGACAACAGACAACCAAGGTAAAACAACTAGCCGATTTAATCAGTCAGCTAATCTCTAAGGGCATTTATAAAATAGGTGATCCACTTCCCTCTATTAACCAACTTAGTGCTGAATATAAAGTGTCCAGAGATACAGTATTTAAGGCTTTTCTTGATTTGCGTGAGCGTGGATCCATTGATTCCACTCCTGGTAAAGGTTACTATGTGACCAGCAAAATAATAAATGTACTTTTATTGCTGGATCAGTATTCACCCTTTAAGGATGTACTTTACAATAGTTTTATTAAACGTTTGCCAGCCGGTTATAAGGTTGATTTGCTTTTTCATCAATACAACGAAAGGTTGTTTAAAACATTAATAAGAGAATCAGCCGGGCGTTACAATAAATATGTTGTAATGAACTTTAGTAACGAAAAATTCTCTAATGTTCTTTGCAAGATAGATCCTAGTAAACTCCTTTTACTTGATTTTGGTAAGTTTGATAAATCACCTTATTCCTATATCTGCCAGGATTTTGATGAAGGGTTATATAACAGTCTTGCATCTATACTTGATAACCTGAGAAAGTATAAGAAGTTGGTGTTGGTTTTTCCTAAAGATTTAATGCACCCTCAAAGTAGCAAGGACTATTTTGTGAAGTTCTGCGAAGATAATGGCTTCTTATGTGATATTGCCGGCTCGTTGGAAGAATGCAAACTTCAGCAAGGAGTTGCTTATCTGGTGATAAAACTTCAGAACGTGGTAGATATAATAAAGCAAAGCAGAGCCTTAAATCTTAAATGTGGCAGCGACATTGGTGTTTTAGCTTACAATGATATTCCGTCTTACGAGGTTATTGATAATGGAATAACGGCTTTGACCATTGATTGGGAAAGTATGGGAATTAAAGCTGCCCACTTTGTTCTCAATAATGCACGGATACATGAATATTTGCCTACGGAAGTTATTGTTCGTAGCTCCTTATAGATCTTTTTCTTATCTCCATTTATCAGCATTGTTCAGCATAGATTTAAAAATTCAGATAAATTGATATTTAGTGCTTTATAACTTTAAATGCTTATGAAAAATTATCCAAAAATTGGGATTCGTCCTGTAATTGATGCACGTCAGGGTGGTGTACGTGAAAGTCTGGAAGAAAAGACCATGAACCTGGCAAAGGCTGTGGCAAATTTGATCTCCTCTAATTTAAAAAACGGTGATGGATCACCTGTAGAATGTGTGATTGCCGAAGGTACAATCGGCCGTGTGGCCGAAACAGCAGCTTGCGCCGAGAAGTTTGAACGGGCAGGAGTGGGATCAACCATTACGGTTACTTCATGCTGGTGTTATGGTGCTGAGACAATGGATATGAATCCTTATTATCCAAAAGCTGTTTGGGGGTTTAACGGACGGAACGTCCGGGAGCGGTTTATCTGGCGGCAGTTTTTAGCTGCTCATGCTCAGAAAGGGCTTCCTGCTTTTCGGCATTTATGGTCGTGATGTGCAGGATTTGGATGATAATTCTATTCCAACTGATGTGGCTGAGAAACTTCTTCGCTTTGCTCGTGCAGCTCAGGCTGCAGCCACTATGAGAGGAAAATCTTATCTTTCTGTCGGTAGTGTCTCTATGGGTATTGCAGGTTCTATTGTTGATACCAATTTCTTTCAGGAATACTTAGGCATGCGCAACGAATCTGTGGATATGAGTGAAATTATTCGTCGGGCTAATGAAGGTATCTATGACAATGATGAGTTTGCAAAAGCGATGGAATGGACTGAAAAGTATTGTAAATCCAATGAAGGAACTGATTTTAATATTCCTGAAAAGATAAAAACACGTGAAGCAAAGGATGCTGATTGGGAATTTGTTGTAAAGATGACTATCATTATACGCGACTTGATGCAAGGAAATCCTAAATTAAGAGAATTAGGATTTAAGGAAGAAGCTTTGGGGCATAACGCAATTGTTGCGGGTTTTCAGGGACAACGTCAGTGGACTGATTTTATGCCTAATGGCGATTTCTCAGAAGCTTTGCTTAATACTTCTTTTGATTGGAACGGCATTCGTGAAGCATTTGTAGTGGCTACTGAAAATGATGCATGTAATGGAGTGGCTATGCTTTTCGGACATTTGCTTACTCAAACATCTCAGATATTCTGTGATGTGCGTACTTTCTGGAGTCCGGAAGCTGTGGAAAGAGTGACAGGAAAGAAACTTACCGGAAGAGCCGCAAATGGTATTATTCACTTGATAAACTCAGGTGCAACTACATTAGATGGAACAGGGCAGCAAACTAAAGATGGAAAACCAGCCATGAAACCGGCATGGGAGATTACTGAAAAAGAAGCGGAAGATTGTCTGGCTGCAACTACTTGGTATCCGGCTAACCGTGATTACTTTCGTGGTGGCGGCTATTCTTCTAATTTTTTATCCAAAGGAGATATGCCTGTTACAATGATGCGCCTTAATCTTGTAAAAGGTCTTGGTCCAGTGCTTCAAATAGCAGAAGGATGGACTGTTGAGATTGATTCGGATATTCATCAGGCGCTTAATCTTCGAACAGACAAGACATGGCCTACTACATGGTTCGTTCCTCGTTTGTGTGATAAACATGGCTTCAAAGATGTCTATTCGGTAATGAATAACTGGGGAGCAAATCATGGAGCAATTAGTTACGGACATATAGGAAAAGACTTAATAACTCTGGCTTCAATCCTTCGCATACCTGTATGTATGCACAATGTAAATGAAAATGAAATATTCCGTCCTGCCGCATGGAATGCTTTTGGTATGGATAAAGAGGGTGCTGATTACAGGGCTTGTGCTAATTATGGACCTATTTACAAATAAGATATAGTTTGGGCATAACCTTACAATTACAAACAATAAACAGAAAATGATTCTTCAGACAGTAACAAGGTTAATCTTATTACTGTCTGTTTCTTTTTTATAGCTTTTTTAAATAGTACTATTTTACCTCTATCTCTTTTATAACTAATAAAATAATAAGTACCTTTGCACCCTCAAATATTAATAAATAATCAGAGATGATAACAATCGAACAACTTAAAGACGTGAAAGAGCGCACTGATGCGCTGAGGAGGTACCTTTGACATCGACAATAAATTAATTCAGGTCGAAGAAGAGCAATTGAGAACTCAGGCTCCCGGATTCTGGGATGATGCAAAAGCAGCCGAGGCTCAAATGAAAAAAGTAAAAGGGATCCAGGGATGGATTGAGGGATACAATGAAATGAAAACTCTGGCCGATGAGCTGGAGCTGGCTTTTGACTTTTTTAAAGACGAACTGGTAACAGAAGCGGAAGTTGATGAAAACTATGCCAAAGCTGTGGAGATGCTTGAAAATCTGGAGCTGAAAAACATGCTTCGTGAAGAAGCTGACCAGCTGGGATGCATTTTAAAGATCAACTCGGGTGCCGGTGGTACAGAAAGTCAGGACTGGGCTTCTATGCTGATGCGTATGTATATGCGATGGGCGGAAGCAAATAACTATAAACTTACAATCAATAACATTCTTGATGGAGATGAAGCCGGAATAAAAACGGTTACCATGCAGGTGGAAGGTGATTATGCTTATGGATATCTGAAGGGAGAAAATGGTGTTCACCGCCTGGTTCGTGTGTCGCCTTTCAATGCTCAGGGAAAACGAATGACTTCATTTGCTTCGGTCTTTGTAACGCCTTTAGTTGATGATTCCATCGAAATAGAAATTAATCCGGCTGATTATACCTGGGATACATTCCGTTCGGGTGGTGCCGGTGGACAGAACGTAAATAAGGTTGAAACAGGTGTTCGTATCCGCTATAACTACAAAGATCCGGATACGGGTGAAACTCGTGAAATCTTGATTGAAAATACGGAGAGTCGCTCTCAGCTGGATAACCGTGAGAATGCAATGAGATTGCTTCGCTCACAGTTGTACGACATTGCTCTTCAGAAGAAGATGGCTTTACAGGCTAAAGTTGAAGCTGGAAAGAAAAAGATAGAGTGGGGATCACAGATTCGAAGTTATGTATTTGATGACCGCCGGGTGAAGGATCACCGCACAAACTTCCAGACTTCGGATGTAGGAGGAGTGATGGATGGCAAAATAGATGGCTTTATCAAAGCATATCTGATGGAATTTGCCGGAGAATCGGAAGAATAATCTGTTATTAAGAAATGGCAATGTTCTCTTGTAAATATTTGTTTTTTGGTAGAAATTATTTTTTAAATAAATATTGCTTGCAATATGATATTTTATTTTTAATTTTGGAGGAAACACGCAAGGGAACATGTTAAACCTAATAATTTAAATGCCATGGGAAAGAATAAAAAGGCTATAAACGCTAAAAAAGAAGAGCTTCAGGCTAAACGAGTATTTCAGATCGTAGTGGTTGCACTAATCATTTTGTGTTTACTACTGTTGCTCAGTTCTTCTTTATTTGCATAAAATTTAAGCGGAAGAGGAGAACCTTTTCCGCTTCTTTATTTTCTTCCCAAGGCAGCAATAAACATTATATTACAATTATTTAGTTATGAAAAAACTAACATTGCTCCCTCTTTTGGGTTTATTATCGGTATCAGTTTTTGCGTTTGCAGGAGAACCGGGTGCAGTTTCAGAGAACAAGAATGTAACCCCTGTGTTCAATTTATCTCAGAGTGATTTAAAAATATCTTTTGGTGGACGTATCCAGATGGATGGTGCTGCTTATTTTGGAGGAGATTACCAGCCGCTTGCTAATGGAGTAGGCTTTCGTCGTGTAAGACTTAACACAAATGCTTCTTTCGGAAAAAATCTTTCCGGTAAAGTGGAAATGGATCTTGCCGGAGGAGCTTTTACTTTGAAGGATTGTTTTATTAAGTACGATTTCCTGAATGGATTGAATTTCCGTTTGGGTAACTTCCAGGAAGGATTTTCTATGCTTACAATGACTTCCTCAGGAGATTTCCTTTTCATCGAACACCCGAATGTAGTTTCAGCCTTTTCACCTGAATATCATATAGGTTTGCAGGGAGCTTATCAAAAAGGACAATTCCTTGGACAAGCTGGTGTTCACTTCCAGAAGATAAATGGCAGCACTGAAAAAGATTATGTTGATGCGAACCTAAAAGCAGGACAGGACGAAGGTGTATCTTATACATTTCGTACTATCTGGATGCCTCTCTCTAAGTCAAAAGATAAGGGATTCCATTTAGGAGTTGCTGGTTCTTATCGTACTCCTAAAAATGATGTGGGTTCAGGAAAGGTAAATACAGCTAGATATAGCACGGCTTCTCTTTCTGGTATCGACAAAATTAAGTTTATGGATACTAAAGATATTACTTCTGTAAACCATGACTGGTTGATTGGCGGTGAACTTGCGGCTTTTTCTCACGGAGCTCGTTTCCAAAGTGAATATATCCTGAACCAGACTCACAGAATGGGCAACTTGGCTACAGAAAAATTTAATGGATATTATGCAGAGGTTGCTTGTTTATTATTTGGCGGTCGACAATCTTATGTTGCCAGTAAAGGTGCCTTTACTCAACCTCTTTGTGGAAAAGAGTGGGGAGATATAGAATTGGCTGCCCGTTTTGACCGTTTGGATATGAATGGAAGAAACGTGAAAGGTGGTGACTCTAAAGGATATACATTGGGTATTAACTATTATGCAAGCAAGAACCTGAAGTTTCAGTTGAATTACTCTTACGTGGATCATGATAAATATGCAAATGCAGGTGGAACTGTTGCAGTAGGTTATAAGAGTGCCAGTGAAGTAACAAAGGTTCCGTCTGAAGTAAATGAAAGTTTTGGTAAGGTGGGTAATGATTATAGCATTGTTACGCTCCGTGCTCAATTAAATTTCTAAATTATGGCACAGGAAATAGAAAGGAAATTCCTGGTAAAAGGAGAATTTAAGTCTTTGGCTTATTCTCAGAGTCATATTGTACAAGGTTATATAAGCAGTGCGCATGGGCGCACTGTTCGTATAAGAATACGCGATGAAAAGGGATATCTAACAATAAAAGGTGCATCTAATGCTTCCGGTACAAGCAGATATGAATGGGAGAAAGAGATTCCGTTTAATGAGGCTCAGGAACTGATGAAGCTTTGTGAACCGGGCGTTATTGATAAAACCAGATATCTGGTTAAAAGCGGAAAACATACTTTTGAAGTTGATGAGTTTTATGGCGAGAACGAAGGACTTATTCTGGCTGAAGTAGAACTTGGCTCAGAAGATGAATTGTATGAAAAACCTTCGTTTATTGCTGAAGAGGTGACAGGCGATGTTCGTTATTACAACTCAAATTTAATGAAACACCCTTTCAGAACCTGGAAATAATTTTATTTGTCTGAAATATTTTATATATTTGTGTATAAATGATTATTCTCTAATCTGTTATACTATTAGTGGTTATCACGTGCTTTCAAAATATAATGGATAAGTTAGTATTCATATACTAAATAGAAAAACAAAAGATTATGGAGAAGATCTATCAAATATTCCCTCAGGAACTTTTCACGTTTGTTCTGGTAACTCTTTTTTCCCTTCTTATCGGTCTTTCGCAACGCAAGTTGAGTTTGAAGAAGGAAGGAGAAGGAATAGATAAAACCTTTTTCGGAACAGACCGTACGTTTACCTTTATTGGGATTCTTGGTTATCTGCTTTATATTCTTGATCCTGTAAATATGTTCCTTTTTATGGGTGGTGGACTGGCTCTGATTATTCTTTTGGGGCTGAACTATTATGTAAAGATGTCTCAGCACAATATTTATGGAATTACCAGTATTATTACCGGTTTAATCACCTACTGTCTTGCTCCGATTGTAGAAACTCAGCCTTCCTGGTTCTATATCATGGTTGTTGTTACCGTTCTGCTTTTTACAGAAATGAAGAGTACCTTTACGGAGATTGCACAGCATATGCAGAATGACGAAATGATTACCCTGGCAAAGTTCCTTGCTATCAGTGGTATTATACTTCCAATGCTTCCCAATGAAAATCTTATTCCGGGTATAAACCTGACTCCTTATACGATATGGCTTGCCACTGTGGTTGTTTCCGGCATTTCTTATCTCTCTTATCTGCTGAAAAGATATGTGTTTCATCAATCCGGTACATTAGTTGCCGGCATTATTGGAGGATTATATAGCAGTACTGCTACTATTTCAGTTTTGGCCCGTAAATGTAAGTATGCAAAGGAAAAAGAGATTCCGGAATATGTGGCTGCAATGCTGATGGCTGTAAGTATGATGTATCTTCGTTTCCTTATACTGATACCGGTATTCAGCGTAGAGATATTTCTTTCTGTTTATCCTTATCTGCTGATTATGTCATTTGTATCGGTAATAATTGCCTGGATTATTCATAAAAAAACCGATTTTACCGAGCTAACAAAAGATACTGAAGACGATGGTGAAGAAAGCAATAACCCATTAGAGTTTAAAGTTGCTTTGATTTTTGCACTGCTATTTGTTGTCTTTACAGTTGTTACCCATTATACATTTAGTTATGCAGGAGCAGAAGGCTTGAATATTCTTTCGTTTGTATCAGGCTTAAGTGATGTTACCCCATTTGTCTTAACTCTTCTTCAGGGTACCGGAAGTTTAGCTGTAAGCATGGCCGTGGCTTGTACATTGCAAGCTATTGTGAGCAACAATCTTATGAAAATGTGCTATGCTTTATTCTTCTCGGGAAGAAGAAAAGAGATGCTTCCTTATCTTACTATCGGTTTTACTCTTATAATAGTGCTTAATGTAGCACTTCTTATCTTTTTCTACTTGCATTAAGTTGGGGTTTATACTTCGCATTTTATAAATATAAAAACTCCCGCTATCTATACTGTATGTAATTGATAGCAGGAGTGCTTTTATAAGAAACAATATTGTATACGATTTAAACCTTATAGCTTAATAAATTCAACTCTGCGGTTTTTAGCTTTATTCTAAGGGCTGTTATTTTCTAGCAGAAAGAAATGCTTCCTTTCCTTACTACCGGATTTTCAATTTTTATAGCGATAAATGCTTTATTGCTTCTCTTTTTCTATCTTTAACAGATTGGAGTTACATATCTAAATGAAGAATTAATCCGATGGAAACGGGATGAATTTCAGGTCCTTTTCCTCCTTCAAAAAGAGTTTGTGGAGAGTATCTTGCATACATTCCGAAACATCCTACGCCTGCTTGTAAAAGGAAATCCATTGATACTGGGCGAATATTTAAGTCGCTTCCTAGCTTTTGCTTATGACTGCCACTTTCATCGTTTAGTTTTACTTTGGAAGAAGAGCATAATTTTACATTACCCACAACGCCTGCCGATAGATAGAGGGGACCTGTGTGTGGAATCCTTTTTTGATATTCAAGCAGCAAAGGAATGGTGAAGTAGGAGGTGTGCAGTTTGCTGTCGTCATATCTTCCTCCTGCAGGAGCAGTTCTCAGTTCTGTAACCCCGTTGACTTCAATAAGTGCCTTGTTTCCGTCAAAGTGATAACTATCAAAACGGAACCCGGTTCCACTAACGATAGCTAATCCACACTTAGATATGTTCCATGCACGTTCGTAAAAGTTCACAATGAATTCCTTTGAACGACTTGATATCAGATCAACTCCATTTACATTGTTCAGGTTCATTTTGTTGTCGGCAAAACTGCAAAAGCCCATTCCAAAACCTGCCCAATGAGGGTCTGTTATTCGATTTGAAGATGAATGTCCTGACCCTAGCTTCGGAATAGGGATGTTTATACTATTGGACATGCGTTTCTCAGTACTTTTTCCATCCCGGTATATGCCTTCAAATATTTGATCATTCTCTATGGTGTCGCCTTGAGCCTTTTGTTCGTACACCTTGATTTTTATTTTATCATTGTTCTCTTTAATCACTAATTTCTTTCCGTTTACATAAATTGTAGTGTCGGAAGGAGCTATCTCCCCAGCCATTAAGAGTGTGGGAAATATTAGAAAAGCAAGTAACATAATCTTTTTCATACTGTTCTGTATTTGGTTGTGAGTTATAAATCTTTTTTCATAAATAGCAAAGTAATAAGATCGTCAGATTCCAGTTCTCCTTCTATATAAACTAATGTAGCCGCTCTTTTTTTACTGAGTTTAAAAAGTATAAACCGGTTAAGATCTTCTTTTCTTGAAGGAAGCTGATAGTAACCCGATACAAGTTGCCCTCCTTCAATAATCTCTTTTATTTTCTTTGCGCCTTTTTTGTCCGTTTCCAGGCATTGGCGTATTTCGGGTAAAGCCCTGTGAGAGTCTTTGATTGTGATGCTTTTATACCTTTCCATACTATAGGTTTCCAACATCTCTGTTGACAGCTCTACCATGGCAACTCCTTTTTGCTTCCCATATCTTTCGAAAATGGAAGCTATTCTTAATCCGCTTTGTGCCTCACAGACCACAGGGAAACACCCTGAGAATATAAGCATAAGCAGTAAAAACTGGATTTTTTTCTTCATTATTCTCTGTTTTTAATCCGTTAATCTTTAAATAATTCAGTAAAAACCTCATCTTTGGAAGTGGCCACTTCCTGAAGTGAAGCATTTGCATAAGCCTTAATTGTTGCTTCGTCAGTATAACATTTACCGTTAATTACTACATAATTCCTTTTGCAAGAATCATCAGATTGTTGAAAGAATGTAGATATTCCTATTGCCATAACAATGCAGGCCGCTATTCCGCTAAATGTATAGATCAACGTTTTTCTTCGTGGAATAGCCCTCTTATTAGCCTTTACAGTCTTTTTGGCCTGTTCTGTGGTTATTTCATTATCGAAGTAAGTAAACATTGGCTTATAGCAAAGCAAGTGCTCTGGAACCTTTTCATTTGAAAAGTAGTTCCTTATCCATTGCTCTTCTTCGCAGGAAGTTTCTCCTTCAAAGTACTTATTAAGCAAAGCGTCTATTTTCATCCTGATTCTCCTTTCTCTCGTTTGTTAATTGCAGGAATACCTCCCTGACTCTTTTTCTTGCTCTAGACAAGTTCATTCTTACTGCCTGAATATCACAACCGGTTATTTCAGCAATTTCCTCCGATTCATACCCTTCTATATCTTTCATCCGGATGATTGTTTGCTGTAAGGGTGGGAGAGTCTCCATTATCTTCCCTATTAACTGCACCTGGTCATGTGCCACAAGTGTTTGTTCGGGATTATCCCATCCAGAGAGAACTTTGATCTCATCGAGTCCCACAGATGCATGAACCGGCGATTTCCATCTGTCAATACAGAGATTTTTTACAATCTCTGTGGCTAGTGCATCAATGCTGCGATATTCGTCCAGCTTTTCACGCATGCGCCAAAGCTTAAGAAAAGCCTCCTGAACAATATCTTCTGCATCGGAGGTTTCTTCAGTCATCTTTCGTGAATAATTAAACAGCTTTTCACGAAGTGGCAAAACGTTTATTTTGAATTGTTCGAGATTCATCTATGTATAATAGACGAAAAAGGGATGAAAACATAACATTCATCCCTTTGTTTTTATAAAAAAAATATTTTGTGGAAGATTAACCTGTTTTTGATAAGTTCTGATTTATGCCTTATTCTTAGATTTACAGAGATTTAGATAGATTAAGTATATTAATTTGTCCTCTTTACCGCATTCCTAAAGTACGGTAAAGGGGACTATTTTTATTTTGAATTATAGCTTAATAAACTCAACTCTGCGGTTTTTAGCTTTATTCTCAGGGTTGTTATTGTCTGCAATAGGAGCACTTTCTCCTTTTCCATCCGTTTCAATTCTGGATCCGTCAATCTTGAATTCGCTAATCAGGTATTGTTTAACATTAGCAGCTCTTCGTTTTGATAAGTCCAGATTAAGTGCATCATCGCCATCACTGTCTGTATGCCCGATAACCTTAATCCTAACTGTCGGATTCTCATTTAGTACGTTTGCAATCTCACGTACTGATCCGTAAGATTCCGGTTTTACTATATCTTTCCCTGAATCGAAATAAATGCCATAGGAGATAATTTTTCCTTCGGTCAGCAGTTTGCTTCTGGTGTCGGGAGAGGCACTTGTTACTTTAAGGTTCGTAATATACGGGTGGCTGTTACGATCCCATCCGTTAAACACTATCTTATTGAACTTTGTAGTACTGTGAATATTGGTCGGAATATCAAGAATCTTTGCCCCCAGATGATAAATCCGTACTCTTCTTTTCTGTACCCAGATAATTACATGGTTTACCTTTTCGGCAATCACGGGATTTGTATTTGATGAACCACTAAGGTTCTCACTTCCTGGCTTGTATCCGGTAGTTTCCCATTCATTCTCTGCTATTATAATTTTTAAGCCATGAATTCCTGGCCATGCATCGTCGTTTATCTCCTGTGGTCTTTTCGGATCATCTTCATAAATGTTCAGGATTGTTCCACGGGAATAATCTTTATCCGGAACAAAATCGAACTCAAATATAAAGTTCTCGGGGAAAGCAATCTTTTTTGTATAACAGTAAACTGCATCTTTCCCATTCATGTGCAGCCAGTTGCCCGGTACGATATTTAACTTCTTAACCTCTCCGGTGCTGTTACCTGTCCATTGTGCAGGAAAGTCGCCTATGGCATCTTGCGAAAAGTCTTCGAAAAATATAATTTTATCTCCCGGTATAAAGTCGTACTGAGAATAGCTTTCCAGTTTGCCTTTTTCCGGAGATTCCACAGAACTCTCTTCTATTTTACTTTTATCATTTGTACCTTTATTTTTCTTTGTTGTTTTATCCAGCTCTTTATCAATAGCCTGATCGGTTTTCTTCTCTACCTTATTCTCAACTTTATCCTTAACTTTATCGCCTATTTTCTTTAGCCAGCCTTGTGCATTTGTATTGGTAAATACAAATAGAAAAAGTACAAAATACAGAATTCTATTATTTTTCATAGCTTTAGATTTTTATATTGAATATTATTTGGTTAAAAGTAAACGGCACCAAGTATAATGGATAATAGCAAGGAGATAACTACAAGGGCGATTATTGAGGTGAGGAAATAGGAGGTTACTTTTTCTTCAGGTGTTTTCATCATTGGAGTTAGTCCGATGTATAGAATATAAAGACCGTATAAACCGAAAATACTAGCTATTGTTGACATAGATGGAAACAGATAAAAAACTCCTGCAACAAACATGGGTGTATATGAATAGACTACTAGCTGAAAAGCTTTATCGAAATTCTCTAAAGAGTTGAACCTAGGCGCTAGTTTGTTTATTATAAATGCTGTAAGATAAACTCCGGCAATCATGCTGACATAAGACGTTGCCGCATGACGTATGCCTAAATCAATTGATCCGAAATGTGCTCCAAGCACATTATAGCCAACCAGACCGTAACCTATAAATCCACAGATAGCGGGGATAAGAGCCAACAAAAGTAAATAAGAAGTTAATAGCTTACTGGCTGTAATTTCTTCAGTTTCTATAACCTTCCATTCTGTTTTTGGAGATAGAATAATGTTCTTTGCTCGTTCAATTGTGTTCATAATACTTTTGATTTTTGTTAGTAGAAAAGAGATAGTATGCTGAGTTAATTATTTGTTCTTAGCATTCTTTTTAGGCGTATCATAAATAAACTCTCCATAATAGGAGATGGACTGCTTATTGTTTGAATTTACTCTTACGTCAGCAGATCCTGATGTGAAAACCTTTATCCAATAAATATAACTGTCTTCCTCAGTGCGGGTTCTGAAACTGATGTTTGCCGTACCTTTTTTATCAAAAAGAACTTTGTAGTCTGTTATTTTTTCATCGAAAATTAATCCTTTACCTCGGCCTCCGTAAGGAGCGGAGTAGGCAATACCAAAATATGGCAGATAGGAGAATACTGAATCGTTCCTGACTTCTACGGAATAGTTTGATGTAAGATGTCTGCTTGGCCCTCTCATTGGGAAAGCAATATCGACCTCCACATTTATCTTCTGAGCTTCTATAAGCTCTCTGATGGTTTTGCTGATCTCTTCTTTTTTCTGCTTTTTGCTTTGTGCATTCACCGGTAAAGACAAAGCAATAAAGGCAACAAGCAGGCCAATAATTATTTTTGTTACTTTCATCTCTGTAAAGTTTTGATGTTACAGATAATAAACGTTTGGAGATGATAAAATGTTGTGAGGTAATGTTTTGAAATCCTTCAGGAGAGAATATTGTTTAGACCCGGGTCTCAGCACACTTTAGACCCGGGTGTAAAGTATGCTGAGACCCGGGTCTAAATATGTATTTGATGTACATCAAACTGAATTTTCTTCAGTATATATTATATCTTTTATTTATTGTCTTTTTGAGAAGTAACCGGCAAGTCCAGAACTGTTCTTGGCGTAAACGAAGCAGGCATTGGCATTTTATAGATTGACTCTCGCAAGAAATTACGCAATGATTGATAGTCAGTATATTTTGCCTGTTCTTCAACAGTTATTATTTCACCAATTCCAATTCGAGGATTCTGTTTGCTTTTGTTGAATACCTCATAGGGCATCCTTATCAAACGCACTCTCCAGTTAATTAATCCCAGTGAATAGAAGAAAGGAGAATTCTGATCGAAGAAGCGAATAGGAACAATAGGCACTTTAGCCTTTTGAATGAGTCTGATAACGCTTTCCTGCCATTCACGGTCTCTTACACATCTGTCGCGTAGACTGAGGTCTGAAACGGCTCCTGAAGGAAAAAAACCAACCGGATGATTATCCTGTAGACGCACTAATGTTTCGCGTATGCCGTTAATGCTTTTAGCGGAAACTCCGTTATCTTTATTCCCTTTGGGCTTAACCGAAATAAAGTTCTCTTCCATAGGTTCAATTAGAGAGAGAAACTCGTTTACCATCACTTTGTAGTCCGGACGTATTCCTGCCATTAGGTCTATCAGCATAATTCCATCTATTCCACCATAAGGGTGATTGGAAATAGTAATAAACCCACCTTGAGGCAGCTCTTTCAGGCGCTCAGCATTTCCAATGCGATAGTTAACGCCTAAATTATTTAATAAACTCGCTGCAAATTCAGCGCCTTTATAATCGCATGATTGCTCGTATAGCTTATTAACCTTATCTATAGCAAAAAGCCGAATGACAAATTTAGCCAAACGATTCCCCAATTTGCCTTTAAAAATCGGAGAGGCTTTTTCAAGGTTTTCTGCTTCAATTAATGTTTTTCTCAAAATGCAAAAAATTAATAATTACCATCAACGCCTTGCAGCGTAAGTCTTTTCTGTTTTCAGACGGGTACGTTCTTTTTTAAAAACCCATTTTCGTTGAAGTGTATAATTTATAGCTAAGGAGACAATTAGATCAGTAATAATACGGCTAAATTCATAATCAATATGATGAACTGTCGTGAAATAGTATGTTCCCGCAGATTTTAATGCAATACTATTTAACGCAACAAGAGTAAATCTGATTAGCTGACTTCTGTATGAGTATTTATAAGAATCTGCTTTAGATTGGAATGCCCACGATTTATTTATAGAAAAATTGATAAAAGCCCCGATAACTCCACCAATAGCAATTGATATAGTGTAGTGTATACCTAGCAGCTCTGTGCATAGAATCATTGTAATGTAATCAACAATTCCACCTACGCCGCATGATATCTGGGCTTTTGTGAAAACGAATAATTTCTCAATCATTTGTTTTCAGTCATTTTGGTTGCTCTTTCAGTGATGTCCCGGCTGTCTGCCAATCGTAAAAGGTTTCTTGTGTCATTAATGTTTGCAATAAATAGCATGATACATATTATACCTCCAGAGTATATAATTGAACCTTTTATAAAGACTTCGAGTATAAGAATCAGAGAAATGAAAATTCTGACTTCTGTAGGGCCAAATAGTCCGCTGTCTATGCTATATTTATCAGTAACTTTATATCTCAGTAAGGTAGTAATCATTTCCCAGCCATACATTACAATAAAACCATATCCAAACAAGTACCACGGACTTCCAACGTAAATCATATATCCTATGCCTATCAGGATATCAGTGATCCAGTCTACCGTAATATCAAGAGAAAATCCGTACCACTTTCTTGGGGTGTTACGGTAATATGCCACTCTACCATCAAGAGAATCTCCAAACCAGTTTATTGCTAAACCCAGTACTCCAAGGAAAAGGAAATATATATTAATATAAGCTGCCAGGATAAAGCTAGATGCTGTTAATACGCTACCCATGAAGCCGATTGCGGTTAGCATATCCGAACTAATATATTCAGGAATACGTTGAACGAAAAAAGCCAGGGCTTTTTGTTCCTGAACTTTCAGCAGGTTAGTTCTATGTCTACCTTTTGAAATGGTGGATAATGTTTCTACTTTCTCTCGAGATAGGTTATTTTTCATTTGGTTGTTTTTAATATTATAAATTTACTACGAATGTTTTATATTTATATTAAATATTTCGTTAAAAGCTAATAAAGTACAAAAATACGAATATTTTCTATTGAAAAGAATTAAATTTTGTAATTTACGAAATATAAAAGATTGTTAATATCTCGTTTGCATCAAAATTGTTCTTTCAGATCGTCATAATAAATCGGGATTTTCTACTTTTTCTTCCAGTATTTCAAGAATACAGGAATCTCATATCCAAGCATTACTATCCATCCTACAAGGCAGGCAAAGGCTATTCCTGCAAGTCCAAATCGAGGGGCTAATATATAAGCAGCAACAACTCTGGCTGCAATTTGAAAAAATGTAGAATTTAACGTTACCCTCAGTTTTCCTATTCCACGGAAAAAGCCTTGAAGTACATTTGTTATGCCTGGCAAAAAGTAAAAGAAGGCCATTGTCTTTAAATAAGATACGCCGGATACAATTACATTTTCTCCTTCATTGCCAACAAAAAGATAAGTCAGCCAATAAGAACCGAAGAAAATGCCAAGCATTAATGCGATGCTATATATAAGCTCTATTTTAAAAGATGAAATAAATCCCTTTCTCATCCTGTCTGTTTTTCCAGCTCCCCGGTTTATTGCTAAAAATATTGTGGAAGAGTTGGCAATGCTTTGCTCGGGCGCTAGAACAAAGTCGTCTATACGATTAACCGCATTAAAAGCAGCAATGGAGTGTACGCCAAGAGGATTAACAGCTCCCTGAACGAGTAGCTTGCCTACGTATAGGCAAATTTGCTGCATTGCTGCAACCGAACTGTAATTTACAGTACTTCGAAGCAATGAACGGTCAAAAACGAATTCAGAACGCTTGAATTTAAGTATCGGGATTCTTGCCCATACATAGAAGATGCATAAGAAAGCAGATATTGCCTCTGCTATAACAGTTGCCACGGCCGCACCTATTACTCCCATTTTAAAGATGACAACGAATATAAGGTCCATAATAACATTCAGGATAGAGGACGTTATCAGAAAGTAGAGCGGAGTTTTAGAGTTCCCCATACTGCGCAAGGCAGAAGCATATATATTGTATGTAAAAGTGAATATAAGGCCGAAAATTATTATCTGAAGATAATGGGTAGCATCATCTATGATTTCAGCCGGGGTATTCATTAACAATAAAATGGGGCGGGATAGAAGTATCCCCAGAATAATGATAGTTAAGGTAAATATACCGCCGGAAATAAAAGACGTTGAAATTTCACGCTTTAGTTTAGGATAATCTCCAGCTCCATAGAATTCGCTCATAAGAACCGACATCCCCAAACAAATACCAACGATCATAAAAATAACAATATTCATAATTGGTCCGGCTGCTCCAACTGCGGCCAATGCATTTGTGCCTACAAACCTACCTACAATTATAGAATCTGCTGCATTGTATGTTAATTGAAAGAAGTTGCCAAGTATTAAAGGAATTGCAAAACGGATTATTTGTGGCGTTATTCTGCCAACAGTCATGTCGGCTGTATTTTTATTTTTCATTTTTTATATTTCAATATTTGCCCTTAAATATGATAATTATAACAAAATGAATTTTTCAGATAAAAGATTCTAAGGGTAGGGGATTTGAGTTTTTTTTTATAAAAATGGATCTATCAAACAAAGACTCAATTCCAGGGTTCTTTCTTCTTATTCAGATTATCCAAAATTTATGCTTAAGAGTTCAATCCCTCAGGATTTCGGTATGATTCAAGAATAAGAGGAGTCGTGATAAAAAGAAAAAGACCTGTAAATAATTACAGGTCTTTTCTTGAAGTGCGGCTGAAGGGACTCGAACCCCCACGACTCTCGTCACTAGATCCTAAGTCTAGCGCGGCTACCAATTACGCCACAGCCGCATTTGCGGTTGATGTCGCACTTCTGTTTAGCGGTTGCAAAGGTAGGACTTATTTCTATATATGCAAACAAAATCGAAATTTATTTTCTATTTTTTTAGAAAAGCTCGTGCTCGTTCTATAATGGTATCGATCCCTTTATTATAATCTGTGGATGAAATATCCACTTTTATGTCGGGATCAATTCCCCATTCTATCTGTTCCATATTGGCATCAAAATGCGGACTGGACGAGAAACGAACATTCCATCCGTTGGGCAATTCGGAAGTAAAAGGCAAACCTGATCCACCCCCTGTTTTGTCTCCTATGATAGTGACTAATGGCAGTATGCGCATACTGTTTACAAAATCGTTTGTGGCACTATAACTTCTACGGTTGGTAAGTACTGCAACCTTTTTTTGCCACCTGATGCTATTGGATGGTTCCAGATAAATAGGATAGGGATCTGAGAAATCAGTATGTATTATCCCTGTCTTGTGACGTATATAACCAGTAAGGACCCTTTCGTTAGTGAAGCGTTCAGCCAGTTTGGTGGCGTTTGTAATGGTACCTCCGCCATTGTTTCGTACATCAATGATTAGTCCGTCACAAATAGCCAGGTTGCTCAGTACTTCGTCCAGATTGCCATCACCAATGCCTGAAGAGAAACTTCCATAATAAATATAACCAATATTGTCGTCCAGGACTTTGTATTTAATTCCTGATGCAATCTGGTAGTCAGTTCCAAGATAGTTCTTTTGAATGCTATCACTGAAATTCATGGGGTAATCTTCATACCATTTCCAGTAACGTGCAACATCGTTGGCCGAATACAGATTAACATGCCCGTCTTTTAGTTCGGCAAGCATATCTCCAAGTACCTGGAACAATCCATTGTTCGTCATATCGGCAGAGATTCTTTTCCTATATTTTGTGTGGATGGCATCCCAGTCAATATTCTTATAATCCAGAAAACAATATTGCTCGTCAATAATGGACCATAATTCTTCGAAATTGCCTTCGGGTGTGTCGCTGTAAGTTGCTTCTTCCACGCACGAAGTCAGAATAAACAGGAGGGAGCAGATGGCAATGCTCCAACTTATATAATATTTAATATGTTCTTTAAATCTCATTACGATTAGTTGTTGTTTTACACATTAATACGCTCTTAGCTTTGCCGGAAGCGGATTTCCATTTTTGCTTTTTACAATGTACAGGTCTTTCACGAAGCCCACCATGAAAATATGCGAATAGGTATGTGTTTTTAGCTTATTGACTTTGGATTGCTGAATATCCCAAAGGTAGTTGAGCCGTATTTTTGTACATCCCACCGGGAAGTCCAAAGAGAATAACTGACGAATTGAAGGCTGATTATTCAGGCTGGTGAATTTAATAACTCCTTCGCTATTTCCTAAAGTAAATATCTCGTAGTATGATTGTCCATAGTTGGGTGAAAACAAAACACCAGCTACAGGAACATTTGCCTGATAACGTGCTACAAACTGATAATTCTTAATCTTGAACCGATAGATAACCATGCCGGATGCAGCAATATTTGCATACGCTTTAGCGGATGCAGGGTTATTGGAATTCTGTAGATTATAGACGAACCCACCGTTTATGTCACTTAATCCTCCTGCAAGTAGCTTTAGATTATCGTTAATGCGAAACTGATAATGCAGTCCATAGTTCCAGTTTACCAATCCGGCAAAGGTATTATTGTTATCTACCCGGTTGTGAGTATAAGAAAGGTTTGCCTGAAAAATATTCTGCAGCGATACATTCCCGTCAAATAGCTTTGTCATTCTGATCGTTTCTCTGACAACACGCCCCTCGAGACCTGTATATTCCTGAGGTGAAAGGTAGGTGTCGAGTAAGTTTGTATACCCCACACCATAAGTTATGGCACGAGTAACAAAGCGGTTGGCCTGCAATGAATCGCTTTGGGCGGAGATAGTTCCACTCAGTCCAATAAGAATGATAAGTAATGCAGTTATTTTTCTCATTAGTTCATTTTGTGTTTAGCAGACATTGTGGAACTTGCAAAAACTTTAACTCATCAGAATAATTTCATTTGTCCTGTTATCTCATCAATTATATCACCTTCACTTTTATCTTTGTCCGGATCCATGTTTTCCGTTTCGGCATCTTCATCTTCGGCTTCTTTGTTCTCCACACTGCCAGGTTCAGGGAAGCGGGTTGGCTCAAGCTCGTTTATTGCGCTAATAGTAAAGGTTGATATACGTTTTCCTTTAGCCTTGAAACTCTTAACCGAGATAAACTCTTCCGCATCTATTATCAATGCTTCACGGAAACTGTCGTTTCCTCCAAAGATAACTTCAAAACGAGGATAGAACTCGTCTGTAAGAAGAATCACTTTATTATCCTTGTTCTCGCCCAGATAGTTTTGCTTGCGCGAAGTAGCATCGAGTGTGAAACGTTTCAGATAAGGATAATTCTGCTGATCGGCATCGTAAAGAGCTGCGCACCATACTTTGTTTGGATCGAACTTTTCAACGATACTCACATTGTCTTCGTAGTGATTGCTGAGATCAAAGTTACTTAAATAGAATTCTCCATTATTGAGCAAAACAAGAATCGAGTCATCGCTTTGGAATTCTCCCAGATATTCTCCTCGTCCATCATAGTTAAGGCGTAATACATCCCGGTCGAACCATACTTTTCGTCCGCCCAGAGTAGAGCCTCCTTTTTGTTTCAGGCCAACTTTATGAACATCATTCTTAGTTAATAAATTACCCATAGACTGGCGTCCCTTGATAGCAATTTCACTAAAATCTTTTTCAAAAATAATTTTGCGGATTCGAGGATTAGGCTTCAATGTTACTTTAATTACTTCTGCTTCTCCATTAGGATTTGCGCTGAAATAAACAATCCGTGATCCGGGAGTTCCCTGAGCAACATCATATTCCTTATCACGAGTCATTGCAGTTATATTGAATCGCTTAATGTAATGGAATCCTTCTTTTCCGTCGCGGTAAACAACATTATAGATGGTTCGCTTGTCATTCTTCTTAAAGATGTTTACGTAAAGAATGTTTTTGCCCACAAACATTTTGTCGGCCACACGAACAATCTTGTATTTTCCGTCACGATAGAAGATGATCACGTCATCAATATCTGAACAATTGGCAATATACTCATCCTTTTTAAGCGCAGTACCAATAAATCCTTCTTCGCGGTTAATGTATAACTTTTCGTTGGCTTCTACTACTTTAGCGGCCACGATTGTATCGAAATTACGAAGCTCGGTTAAACGTGGATAGTTTTTTCCGTATTTGTTTTTGAGCATTGCATACCAATCTACGGTATACTCAATAATGTTTGCCAGATGTTTGTCAATCTCCTCAATCTCAGCCTTCATTCTGGCAATCAGTTCTTCTGCTTTCTCTGAATTAAACTTGAGAATACGTCCCATCTTTATCTCCATCAGCTTAAGGATATCTTCCTTAGTTACTTCTCTGATAAGGGATGGATAATAAGGGGTTAACCGGCTATCAATATGCGCACAAGCTTCGTCCATAGACTTTGCTTGTTCGAACTCTTTGTCTTTATAAATTCGTTCTTCAATGAATATTTTCTCCAAAGAACTGTAGTGCAAGCCTTCCTGTAATTCGCCTTTATGAATAAGTAGTTCTTGTGTGAGCAAATGTCTGGTATTGTCAACAGACTTTCTCAGAACATCACTTACCCGAAGAAAATGAGGCTTTTGCTCATCAATAACACAGCAGTTTGGTGAAATGCTGATCTCACAATCCGTAAATGCATAAAGTGCATCAATTGTTTTATCAGAAGAGACACCCGGTGCCAGATGAACAAGAATCTCTACCTGAGCAGAAGTATTATCGTCTACTTTCCGGATCTTGATTTTCCCTTTATCAACCGCTTTTAATATTGATTCAATAACAGAGGTCGTATTTTTGCCGTAAGGAATTTCCGTAATAGCCAGTGTCTTATTATCAATCTTGGTAATCTTAGAACGGACTTTTACGCTTCCTCCGCGTTCGCCATCATTGTATTTGGATACATCGATAGCGCCTCCGGTCTGGAAATCGGGATAAAGTTCGAACTCTTCATCGTGAAGATAGGATATGGAAGCATCACATAATTCGTTAAAGTTATGCGGCAAAATCTTGGAAGAGAGTCCCACAGCAATACCTTCTACACCTTGAGCCAGAAGAAGAGGGAACTTTACCGGCAGTGTTATAGGTTCTTTATTTCGTCCGTCATAAGATTGTTTCCATTCGGTGGTTTTAGGATTGAACACCACATCGAGCGCAAATTTAGATAGACGAGCTTCTATATAACGGGGAGCTGCAGCGCCATCGCCGGTAAGTATATTACCCCAGTTACCCTGACAGTCCACTAATAAGTCTTTTTGTCCAAGTTGTACCAATGCGTCACCAATGGAAGCATCACCGTGAGGGTGGAACTGCATGGTGTGGCCTACAATATTGGCCACTTTGTTATAACGTCCGTCGTCCAGTCGCTTCATGGAATGAAGAATACGTCGTTGAACAGGCTTCAGTCCATCATTAATATGGGGAACTGCACGCTCTAGAATTACATAAGAAGCGTAGTCAAGGAACCAGGTTTGGTACATGCCCGACAGCTGGTGCTTAATGTTCTCGTCTTGAGAACCAACAGGTTTATAGTCGGAATGTTCGTTGCTGTTTGCTAATTCATCTTCTTTAGTGTTACCTTCTTCTATGAAATTATCTTCAGAAGAAGGTACTATATCATCGTTCAATTCATTTTTATCGATTGTGTCGTCACTCATAAATCTTCTCTTTCCTCTTTTTCGGTATCGTTTTTAACAACAAATTATGTTTTTTACATCATTCTGGGGTGATGTGCAGACAAAAATACGAATTTTATTGAAAAAATTCATTTACTTTGCATTTTATTTCTGGTAAGCAAGTTAACAAATAAAACAAAAGATATGGCACAAGAAGATGTTTTTAAGAAAATTGTATCACACTGTAAAGAGTATGGTTATGTATTCCCTTCAAGTGATATTTATGATGGACTTGGAGCAGTGTATGATTACGGTCAGATGGGAGTGGAGCTGAAAAATAATATTAAGAAATACTGGTGGGACAGCATGGTGTTGCTTCACGAAAATATTGTTGGTATTGACTCTGCTATATTTATGCACCCTACAATTTGGAAAGCTTCCGGTCACGTTGACGCTTTCAATGACCCTTTGATTGATAACAAGGACTCTAAAAAACGCTACCGTGCGGATGTGCTTATAGAAGATCAGCTTGCTAAATATGATGAAAAGATTAATAAGGAAGTTGAGAAAGCACGCAAAAAATTTGGTGAATCATTTGATGAAGCTCAATATAGATCAACTAATCCACGTGTAATTGGTCATCAGGAAAAACGTGATGCTTTGCACACCCGATTTGCAAAGGCATTAAACGACAGTAATCTAGATGAACTTCGTCAGATTATTGTTGATGAAGAAATTGTATGTCCTATTTCAGGAACAAAGAACTGGACAGAAGTTCGTCAGTTTAACCTGATGTTCTCTACAGAGATGGGTTCTACCAGTGAAGGTGCATCGAAGATTTATCTTCGTCCGGAAACAGCTCAGGGTATTTTCGTAAACTACCTGAATGTACAGAAAACCGGTCGTATGAAAATACCTTTCGGTATTGCTCAGATTGGTAAAGCTTTCCGTAACGAGATTGTTGCCCGTCAGTTCATTTTCCGTATGCGTGAGTTCGAACAGATGGAAATGCAGTTCTTTGTTCGTCCGGGAGAAGAACTTAGCTGGTTTAAATCATGGAAAGAATTACGTTTGAAATGGCATAAAGCGCTTGGATTCGGTGATACAAAATATCGTTTCCACGATCACGATAAGTTGGCTCACTATGCAAATGCTGCTACAGATATTGAATTTGAAATGCCATTCGGTTTCAAAGAAGTAGAAGGGATTCACTCTCGTACAAACTTTGACTTGAGTCAGCACGAAAAATATTCAGGAAAGAATATTAAATACTTCGATCCTGAGTTAAACGAGTCATATACTCCGTACGTAATTGAAACATCTATCGGGGTTGACCGTATGTTCCTTAGTGTAATGTGTTCTTCTTACTGCGAAGAAACTTTGGAAGGTGGCGAAACACGCGTGGTACTTAAATTACCAGCAGCACTTGCTCCAATTAAACTTGCTGTTATGCCGCTTGTTAAGAAAGATGGTCTTCCTGAAAAGGCACGTGAAATTATCAATGACTTGAAATTCCACTTCAATTGCCAATACGATGAAAAGGATTCAATTGGTAAACGTTACCGTCGTCAGGATGCTATTGGTACTCCATACTGTGTAACTGTAGACCACCAGACTCTGGAAGACAACTGTGTAACTATCCGTCACCGTGATACAATGGCTCAGGAAAGAGTTGCAATCTCTGAACTGAATAATATCATTGCTGATAAGGTTAGTATCACTACTCTTTTAAAGACTTTGATTTAATATAAAATATTGATATAAAATTAAGGCCTCAGTTCCTGTTTGGGAATCTGAGGCCTTAATTGTTTTCAGTGCTTTTTATGTTTTTTAATTCTTATTCTTCGGTTTTCAAAAACTTAAAGGAGAAGAAATATTTCCTTGTACAAAACATTTAATTCTTCTGTACAAAAGAAAGAATTGTTCTGTACAGAAGAATGCATTCTTTTGTACAAGATATTATAAAGTATTCGCCTTTAATTTGAAAAGTCAGGCAAGTTATTCTTGATTATTAAGAATAATCATCTCTTCAATATTCTCTCTTGTGTTGCTTAATCTTGGAACCTTGTGCTGTCCGCCTAATTTCCCTTTCATTTTAAGCCAGTCAATAAACAGACCTTTGCGGGCTACAATAACCTCTAAAGGCTGAAGCGCAATGTCTTTATACCTTTTAGCCTCGTAGTCAGAGTTAAGCTCTTTCAAAGATGAGTCTAAAATATCTGCAAACTTATCAACCGAATCAGGCATTACGGCAAATTCTATCAGCCATTGGTGACGGCATTTTGCATTCTTATCCATAAATACCGGTGCAGCAGAATATTCGCATATCTGGGCACCCGTAGCAGCACATGCTTTAGCTAGCCCTTTTTCTGCATTATCAATTATGAGTTCTTCTCCAAAAGCGTTAATGAAATGCTTTGTTCTGCCAGTAATAACAAACTTATATGGATTCTTTGAAGTGAATTTTACTGTATCGCCAATCATATATCGCCATAAACCACAGGAAGTACTTATTACCATTGCGTAGTTTTTGTTTAATTCTACATCGGCAAGGCAATAGATTTCCGGATTCTCCAGATGAAGCTGGTCTAACGGTATAAATTCATAGAAAATGCCGTAGTCAATCATCAACAACATAGAAGGATCGGATAGGTCGTTCTGAACCCCAAAGAAGCCTTCAGAAGCATTGTATGTCTCCACATAATGCATTTTGTCTGAATGTATAAGCTGCTTGTACTGCTCACGATATGGGGCAAAGCTTACTCCGCCGTGGAAAAAGACTTCCAGGTTAGGCCAAACTTCTTCCAGTGTTTGCTTTCCGGTAATTTCGAGAACCCTTTTTATTAGCACCAAAAACCACGAAGGAACTCCGGAGAGATTGGTTACATTCTTATTAATAGTCTCTTGGGCTATCCGTTCTATTTTGCTTTCCCACTCACTCATTAACGCAATCTCCTTACTTGGAACGCGTATCAGGTTGAATAGAGGATTGATATTCTGAATAAGTATTGCCGATAAGTCGCCTACAAGTCCGTGCTTGGAATTAAGATTCGGGCTGTGGCTTCCTCCAAGGATTAATCCTTTTCCTGAAAAGAAGCGGCTTTCCGGGTTTATTTGAAAGTACAAAGCAACGCAATCCTGACCACCGCGATAATGAATGTCTTTCAAAGCTTCACGGCTTACAGGCAGAAATTTACTTTTATCGTTTGTTGTACCGGATGATTTAGCGAACCAATCAATTTTAGATGGCCATAAAAGATTCTGTTCTCCCGAACGTATTCTTTCAACATACGGTTTAACATCATCATACGTCTGTACGGGAACTCTTTTTTGGAACTCCTCATAAGAATTGATGCTGTTATAGTCGTACTTTCTCCCCCATTCAGTATGATTGGCTTCTTTTAAAAGCCTGGCAAGTACTTGTTCCTGGATAGATTGTGCGGCTGTATTATATAATGCAAGTTCTTTTAGTCGTGGAATAAAAAATTTACTAATCAGCTTTGTACTGTTCATTATGTATTCGATAATAAGTTCTATATCTAATGCAAAAATAACCTTATTTATTATATTTATACTCACCCCGAATATATTTTTTTACTGTTTTTCTTATTGCTTCTATTTTTTTCTATCTTTACGCTCATATTAGAATTAAAATTTTAGGGTATGAGAATAGGTATATTAACTTCAGGTGGAGATTGTCCGGGAATTAACGCAACAATAAGAGGCGTTTGCAAGACGGCGATGAATTTTTACGGAATGGAAGTGGTTGGTATACATAGTGGCTTCCAGGGTTTGCTGACAAATGATGTGGAATTCTTTACAGAGAAGTCAACGTCGGGTTTGCTAAATCAGGGTGGTACTATTCTAGGAACTTCGAGGGAAAAACCTTTTAAAAAGAAAGGCGTCTCACCAGATATTGATAAACCTGCAATAATGGCGGACAATATACAAAAGCTCGGACTTGATTGTGTGGTTTGTATTGGAGGAAACGGCACCCAGAAAACAGCTGCAAAGATGTCTGCTATGGGGTTAAATGTGGTTTCTGTACCAAAGACAATCGATAATGATATCTGGGGTACTGACTTTTCTTTTGGATTTGATTCAGCGGTTAATATTGCTACCGATGCAATTGACAGGCTTCATTCTACTGCCAGTTCTCACAAAAGAGTAATGGTAATTGAAGTAATGGGGCATAAGGCTGGCTGGATTGCTCTTTACTCGGGCATGGCTGGTGGAGGAGATGTAATATTGATACCCGAAATAGATTATAGTATTAAGAACGTTGGCGAAACGATAATGAATCGTCTTAAAAAAGGTAAACCATATTCTATTGTAGTTGTGGCCGAAGGCATTAAAACTGTCGACGGAAAGAAAGCGGCCGAATATGTTGCCAAAGAAATAGAGCACGAAACCGGCATTGAAACAAGACAAACCGTCTTGGGGTATATTCAAAGAGGTGGAGCACCAACACCTTTCGACCGGAATTTATCGACCCGGATGGGAGGGCATGCAACAGAACTTATTGCCAATGGAGATTTCGGACGGATGATAGCGCTACAAGGAAATGAAATATCTTCTATACCTTTAAGTGAAGTTGCGGGAAAACTAAAAATAGTAACCGAAGATCACGATTTGGTTGTTCAGGGTAGGAGAATGGGGATTTGTTTTGGATAAGAGATAGGCGAATATACAATGCCTTAACCCAGAAGAGGATTGTTGGGTATCAATTGTTCAGTTACGCTGATATTTGCTTCTTGCTCTTCTTTTAATATCATTTCATTGTTTTCGGGCTCAAAAGAATCAGTTATTTCGGTCTCAATTTCGGTTGCTTCTGTTTCCAGAGTGGCAATCCCCGAATTCTCATCATCCTTTGCAAGAATATCTTTTTCAGCCATAGCAGCTTCTGCTTTCTTCTTTGCTTCATCAAAGATTTCTTTAAGGAAATTTGGTGTGGTCTGAATCTTTTTGAGTGCCATCTTTGCAGCATTCTGCTGAGATTCTTTTTTCGAATAACCTATACCTGTTCCTGCAGAAAGGCCTTCAATAAGAATTTCTGATTGGAATATAGGGTTCGATTCTTTATCAAGAAACTGTTCTATAAGTTCAAAAGAGGCTGTAACTTTGTTCTTCTGAGTCCATTCAATCAGTTTAGATTTGAAATTTACCTCTTTCTTTGCCACTTTATCCAGATCAATGAAGCGCTTAATGATTTTTTCTTCTATGAAATGCTTACAGACATTATAACCCCGGTCCATATAAATGGCTCCTACCAATGCTTCAAAGGCATTTCCGCTCATATAGCTGTTGTGCGAAGATGTGCGGGTAGAGTATTTTATCAGCTTGTCGAGGCCAATTTCTACGGCCAGTTTATTAAGAGTTTCCCGTTGAACTATTTTAGAACGTGTGTTCGTAAGAAAACCTTCTTTTTTGCCTTCGAATTTCTTATAAACAATATCGGCTACAATAGCATCGAGAATAGCATCTCCTAAAAATTCAAGTCGTTCGTTATTCAGGGGTCGGCCCTTTTCGGACTTTATAGAAGATGATTTGTGGAGTAAAGCCTGTTCGTAAAGGCTTATGTTGCGAGGATAAAACCCCAAAATAGAATAAAAACGAGAATAAGACTCTTTATCCTTGCGGAAAAAGAGTCTCATTCTATCTATTTTGTTGTTTAGCACAATCTTATTCGCTGTATTTTTTAAAGATAACGCATGCATTATGTCCACCAAAACCAAAGGTGTTAGAAAGTGCTACATTAACTTCACGCTTTTGCGCCTTGTTAAAGGTAAAATTCAGGTTATAGTCAATGTTTTCGTCATTGTCTCCATCTTCATGATTGATAGTTGGAGGAACGATTCCATTCTTAATAGCCAGAATACTTGCAATAGCTTCAACAGCACCGGCAGCACCAAGAAGGTGGCCAGTCATAGATTTAGTGGAACTAATATTCAGCTTATAAGCATGTTCGCCAAATACTTCTTTGATTGCTTTTGATTCTGAAATATCACCTACAGGAGTAGATGTTCCGTGAACATTGATATAATCAATTTCTTCCGGTTTCATTTCAGCGTCTTCCAGTGCATTCTTCATTACCAACATAGCTCCTAAACCTTCTGGGTGAGAAGCTGTTAGGTGATATGCGTCAGCAGAAAGACCAGTTCCAACAATTTCAGCGTAAATTTTTGCACCACGTGCTTTGGCGTGTTCCAATTCTTCCAAAACGAGGCATCCGCCACCTTCACCCATAATGAATCCATCACGGCTTGCGCTGAATGGGCGAGAAGCTCTTGTTGCATCATCGTTTCGTGTTGACAAAGCGTGCATTGCATTAAAACCGCCTACCCCTGCTTCAGTAATAGCTGCTTCAGATCCACCGGTTACAATCACATTTGCTTTGTTCAATCGGATATAGTTAAATGCATCAGCTATAGCGTTTGAAGAAGTTGCACAAGCAGATACAGTTGCAAAGTTAGGACCGTGAAAGCCATACATGATGGAAATCTGTCCTGCTGCAATATCCGAAATCATTTTTGGGATAAAGAAAGGATTGAATTTTGGGCCGTTTTCTTTGTTGGTAGCATAGTTCTTTACTTCTTCTTCAAAAGTTTGAATACCACCAATTCCAGCACCAAAAATTACACCAATTCTGTTTAAATCTTCTTTCTCAAGATCAAGAGCTGAATCTGTTACAGCTTGTTTAGCTACAGCAACTGCATACTGTGTGTAACGATCCATCTTTCTTGCTTCCTTGCGATCGATGTATTGATTTACATCAAAGTTCTTTACTTCGCAAGCGAATTTAGTTTTAAACAAAGACGTATCAAAATGAGTAATAGGTCCTGCTCCGCTCACACCATTAACCAAATTTTCCCAAAATTCGGGGATAGTGTTGCCTATAGGAGTAAGAGCACCAAGACCTGTTACTACAACTCTTTTTAATTCCATATTATGAAATCAGAATTAAGCTTTAGCAGTTTCGATGTAAGATACAGCGTCGCCTACAGTTGCAATCTTTTCTGCTTGATCATCAGGGATAGAGATTCCGAATTCTTTTTCGAATTCCATAATAAGTTCTACAGTATCAAGTGAATCTGCTCCAAGATCATTTGTGAAGCTTGCTTCTAATGTAACTTCAGATTCTTCAACGCCTAATTTATCAACGATAATCGCCTTTACTCTTGATTCAATTTCAGACATAACTTTAAGTTTTTTAATTAATAAATTGAATTATTTTTTTAAATTTGCAGCTGCAAAGGAATGAATATTTATTGTTTCGAGCAAATATTTAACCAATAAATTTCATCCATTTGCACATTTTTCACGAATTTGTGCACAGATTGGCGGTTTTATGAGTATAAAAATAGCAGTTTTTGGCTCTGGCTCAGGTACGAATGCTGAGAATATTATCCAATATTTTGAATGCAATCCGTCTATTGATGTTACTCTAGTTTTATCTAATAAGGCTGATGCTTATATATTAGAGAGAGCTAGATTACATCATATTCCTTCTGCTGTGTTTACTAAAACTGATTTCAATAATGTTGTGGAACTTCTCTCTTTGCTTAAAGAGCATGAAGTTGATTTTATTGTTCTTGCCGGATTTCTCCTTCAGATTCCTGTAGACTTGATTCGTGCGTATCCTAATAAAATTATAAATATTCATCCGGCTTTGCTTCCTAAGTTTGGCGGTAAAGGTATGTATGGCGATCGTGTTCACGAGGCTGTGATTGCATCGGGCGATAAAATCTCAGGCATTACTATACATTATATTGATGAGCATTATGATTCGGGCAGCGTTATTTTTCAGGCTACCTGTGATGTACTTCCTGAAGATACTCCTCACAACTTAGCTACAAGGATTCATGCCTTGGAATATAAATACTTTCCGAAAGTAATTGAAGAGACTATCTGCAAAGAGTTTTAGTTGTCTTTCGAATAATCTGAAAGTATTAAAGAAACCAATTGAAACATACTTTTAAATATGTTTATTGATTCTCTATTTGCGAAAGGGTGTGAAGCTATAATAATGTTTTAATAATTATATTAGATTGTGCATATAATTATAAATAAAATATCTATAATTATAAATGCGAAAATATATTATGATATATCTTTGTTGTACTTTAATCTGAAATCTATAGCCTAAACTATGAGAAGTCTAAAACTGTATTTCTATTGTTCATTGATAACCTTTTTATATTAGTGGGCTGTGCTTCATACTCTGATTCGCTTAAAAGCAACTTTCAACTTGCAGGAAAGAATAAGAGCGAATTAAAAAAAGTTATCCATCACTATTCTGTACATAGTACTAACTCCTTAAAAATAAAAGCCGCCATTTTTTTGATTGAAAATATGGATGCGCATATGTTGTATGTCAGTAAAAGTTAGGATGATTTTTCGGTAGGAGTGATATTGAAACTAGAAAATCGTTAAAGATAAGAACAAATGCTTTAAAGTTACTCTCTGCTGGTGCGAGTTTGTTCTTTGCGCATAAATCAGCAAGTGAAGAAGAAATAGAATTAAAAATAAATAACCAAATCTAAAAAACAAATCGAAGATGAAAAAAACACAACTAATCTTTCTACTATTTTTTTTATCAGCAATCGTGGCTTACTCTCAATCTGTTATTAAAAATCCAAGGACAGGATTAAGTCTGAATAATAATTCAACGATTACAAAAGTAGAGCTAACTGATAGTGCTACAGTTTTGTCCATTTGCACCAAATATACTCCGGGTTGGTGGATATATATTCCAAAAGAAACCTATATTCAGCCTGTAGGAGGTGAGAAACTTTTTATTAAATCTTCTGTGGGAATTCCTTTAAATGACCGATATACTATGCCTGTATCGGGCGAAGTAAGTTATAAATTGATATTTCCAGCAATTGCTAAAACTACAAGTTATATTGATTATGGCGAAGCCAATGAAGGTGGCACTTGGTTTATTTACGATATAGAGATTAAGCGACCTATCGTCAAATTAGGTTTACCAAAGGGATTGAGCGGTAATTGGTTTGATAAATCGACAGGAAACTGGGAATTTGGTTTTTATGATAAATATATTGTCTACAAAAATAAGCTTTGGAGTTTTAATTATCCAAAAGTCAAGAAGGCTGTAAATTCATTAAACCTCAAGAGTGATGGAGAATTCATAGAATTGTTCTATAAAATAACCGCGCCGAACAATGTGTTGTTAGGTTTATCGGCTCAAGATTTAAAAGAATATAGTAATAATGCTGCTGAAGCCCAAAAGATAAAACCGGCAGATGACAAACCTTATGAGTTACCTGTTTTCAAGATTGATTCCGCAACCTACAGCGGTTATGTTAAGGATTATACTCCACGTGTTGGTGTAAAAACACTTTCTATTTCCATCGACGATATTATTACCGGACAACAAAATGTGTTTGTCATTAAAATAGATAAAGATGGGTTCTTTTCTACCAAACTACCTGTTTATTATCCACATCATTGTTGGGTACGTTCGTCAATATATAATGGTTCTGTATTTTTAGAACCGGGGAAAGATGTTTTTCAACTGCTTGGCACAGCCAATCAACTTTTCATGGGTGAATCTGCCAAAATGAACTCAGACATATCTGAATTATCTAGAATAAGAAGTTTTGATTATAGAGATATGCAGAGTAAAATACTCAATATGTCGCCTACTCAATACAAAGTATACTGCGAAAGATATAAAACTAAAGACATGAATGTGTTGGATTCAATCATGAAGACAAATACCATTTCCACCAAAGCCTACCAGATAATGAAAATGGATTTTGAATACGAATCTGCCTCGAATAAAATGTTTTATGATTATTATTGGGAAAATGCTTACCGCGAAAAAAATAAAATACCACGCACACAAAGAACGTTAACAGTAAAATCAGATTCGTTAACGGCTCAATATTTTGATTTTGTAAACAATGAATTGGCAAATAATCCATTGGCTGTAATATGCTCTGGCTACAATTCATTTATAAACAGACTTAAGTATTTAGATATTTTGCGAATTGGGGATTCATTCTCGATCAATACACAGGGTTTGGGTGCTGAGCTGGAGAAATCGGGATATACCTTTACCGAGTCTGAGAGATTAATGTTAGAGAAGCTGAAAGAGGCGGATTTAATTTCCAACTCGGCAGAGGAAAAAACCTATAATGAGAAATATAGTAAGCAAATAACAGCATTTTATACTAAATATCAGGAAGATTTTAAAAGCGTATACAAAAACACTCCAAAAGCAGATAATACTGTTGTCGATAAATACTTTAAAGACAATAAAATTGAATTGACTGCAGACGAAAAGAAATTATGGAAGATTATAACTAAACATGATAATTCGGAAAAGATTAAGAAAATGCATGAGTTTTATAGTACATCCGGTGATTCAACAAATGCATTCCATATAAAACATACCCCTTTTATAAATGAATTCTTTGCTCAGAAGTCGATTGATACCCGTAATAGAAATCTGAAAACTTTATTTGGCATACAACAAGGACTGGCCACTGACGTGATGTTTGCACAAGATAATTGTAGAAAAATAGTGGAAGAAATATCTCCTGTTGACGATAAAAAACTAAAAACTATTCAACAGCAAATTACTACTCCTTTTATTGCCGATTACGTGGCATTATGCAATAATCAGTCAATAGCCAGGCTGGAAGCAAATAAGAAAAAGACAGGTTTTGTAGTAAATGAGACTCCTAAGACTGAAGCTGCAAAGATTTTTGATGCTATTATCAAGAAGTACAAGGGAAAAGTGATTTATGTTGATTTTTGGGCTACCTGGTGTGGTCCATGTCGCAGTGGCATTGAGCGAATTAAACCACTTAAAGAAGAACTAGCCGGTAAAGATATTGTGTTTGTGTATATCACCAATCCATCGTCACCACAAAACACATGGTCTAATATGATTCCCGATATTAAGGGCGAACACTACCGTGTTACAACAGATGAATGGAATTTTCTAACTTCTATGTTTAATATATCAGGTATACCACATTATGTGTTAGTAGGAAAATCTGGTGAAATCATAAATCCCAATTTTGGACATTTCGACAATCAAATGCTAAAACAAGAGTTAGAGAAGTATATTAAGAACTAATACAAGCGTATGTGTCGCTTTTATTTAAACAAAAACAATATTAATGAATCAATCATTATGAAGAAAATAATCTTAGTTTCAATCATTCTTGCAGTAACCATTTTTAATGCTTTTTCTCAAACCAAACATGAATCAATCAAGGAGTTATTCGGTTTAATGAAAACAGAATCAATGTTTGATAAACTTATGATTCCGTTTCAGAACTTACAAAAGGATAGTGTTTCAAAGGGGGTGACCGGTTCATTGATGAATTCAATTAAACCTATGTTTAAGAAAATTATGGATGAAGATATGGTTGGGATATATGACAGGTATTATACTGAACAGGAAATAAAAGACCTGATCCGTTTTTACAAAACCAAGACAGGGCAGAAGCTTATAAATTCAGCACCTGACATTCAAAATGAACTAATGAATATAATTAAAACTAAATACTTGGGAGAGTTTTTGAAAGACCCAATCTTTAAACCCGAAAACATAACAATCAGCACGAAGCCGAAAAACGTTGCTGATTCAGCTTTTATTGCTCAAATGAAGAAAGAGTATTTGGATATGGATACTTCAAATGTTCAAAATGCCACTGCCGAACAAAAGCTGATTTTTAAAAAAGCAATAGGCAGAATGGATCCTTACGTAAAATATGAAAATAAGACTTTCCATTTTGCGATAACAAAAGGGAGTGAAGTAAATATGTCGGATCGACTGTTTGAACTAATGAAAAAAGTAATACAGAGCACTAATTCAATCATAAAAGATTTGAATGTTACTCCCGATAAAAATGATCCGACGGTTATGCGCGGCATTCCGGAGTAAAGCAATTAATTATTAAAGTTGAATTTATTCTGAAGCCTTTTTTAGCGGAAGGATACATTTCGATTTTAAAAATACAAAACTCAAATTCATCTCCACTATCTTCCACTAAATGCAAAAAAGCCTTTTAAATAAGGGCTTTTAGCTAGTGGAAGATAAAAAAATTTAACCGTTTATCTGCTACAATAGAGAGTTCTCTGCTACTGAAATGAGCGCTATAAAGCATTATTATAGGTGCTGCTGTTAATTCTTGGATGAGGAGTATTCTGCTTTTTTAAGATTTGATCAAGGCGAATGTAGTTTGTATTCATGGGTTTGTTTACCACTTTTTCCTGATAGGTTAACAAATTTTGCAAAGAAATATAAGTAAGCCCTCGGCCGAAGACCCATGGGTTTTCGAATGAAGACCGACGGGTTCTGAGTCGTGGGCTTATGGGTTCTGAGCCGAGGGCTTACTTATCTAAAATGGAAAAATCGGGTAGCTTATTAAATAAGATGTCATAGGCTCGAAAGCTGAATGAGTTATTGCTTCTCAAATTTCAGCGTAACTTAAATAGCTGGTTAGTGGCAGATAACTGATTTTAGTAGCAGATGAATTGTACAGAAAGTTTATCTTCCACTAGCTTATAATATTGATTATCAGATTTTTAATGATGGGTAGTGGCAGATAGGCAGATAAAATGCACAAAAAAAGAAAACTTCATGAATCAACTTAAAGAGTAATAATGATTTTTGCTCTAGGGCTTAATCTAGTTGCCATTTCTTTTGTCGAAAACTCAGAACTTTCTAATTCTCTTTCTAAAATTTAATTTATTTCTGCTATTGAACATCTTATTAACCATTAGATATTATAATTTAGATTAATTAAACATTGAAAACAAAAATTTAATATAAAAATTGCTTGCAATTAAGTTTTTAATATTTATGTTTGCATTTAGTATTTTGTTAACCAGACCTTTATTGTGCTATATTATGAAAAAAATTGGGATTATACTTCTTTCTTTTCATTTACTCTCTGGTTCTGTTTGTGCTTCGCAATGGATTAGAGTGAATCAAGAAGGTTATTTACCTGATGATGTTAAGGTAGCTGTTTGGCTTACTGATCAATCTGTGTCTGTTTCAGAGTTCCAAATTGTAAATGGCTTGACTGATAAAGTGATGTATAATTGCAAGGCTGTTCAACAAAAAGGTGCTCAAGGTCCTTTTTCTAATACGGCTCGTTTGAACTTCTCTGATTTTAAACAATCCGGTTCTTTTTATATTAAAGCAGGAACAGTTAAATCTCCTGTTTTTAAGATAAGTAATGATGTCTATTCATCTGCTGTTGAAGTGCCATTAAAGTACATGCGTCAGCAGCGTTGCGGGTTTAATCCCTTTTTAAATGATTCTTGCCATAAGTTTGATGGTAGAATTGTTGATCATCCTACTCGTACCGGAGAAAAAATAGATGCTCGTGGCGGATGGCATGATGCTTCTGATTACCTTCAATATGTCACTACTTCGGCTAATGCTATATACCAGATGTTATTTGCTTATAGTCAGTATCCAAAGGCTTTTGCAGATAACTATAAAGCTGATGGATTGCCGGGAAGCAATGGGGTACCTGATGTGCTTGATGAAGCAAAATGGGGTTTGGATTGGTTACTAAGGATGAATCCTGATAAAGATACTTTTTTTAATCAAATTGCAGATGATAGAGATCATGCAGGCTTTAAATTACCGACTAATGATGTTGTTGATTATGGTTGGGGAAAAGGAAAAGATCGTCCGGTTTATTTTTGCACCGGGCAAAAGCAGGGATTGCTAAAACATAAAAACAGAACAACCGGACTTGCTTCTACTGTTGGTAAATTTGCATCAGCTTTTTCTTTAGGAGCCGATTTGCTGGCAAACTTCTATCCTGAATATTCTAAAATATTAAAAGAAAAATCAGTTGATGCCTATAATAAAGGTGTAGAATTTCCAGGAGTATGCCAAACAGCTTGTTGTGTATCTCCATATTTTTATGAAGAAGATAATTGGACTGATGATATGCAGCTTGCTGCAGCTCAGATTTATAAATCTACCGGTGATAAGAAGTATCTGAAAGATGCAGTTTTGTATGGTAGAATGGAACCTGTTACGCCATGGATGGGAGCAGACTCTGCACGCCATTATCAGTGGTATCCTTTTGTGAATATCGGACACTATCAACTTGCTTCTCAAGATAATCCAGCTGTTAAGAACGAGTTTATTCGTAACTTGAAAAGTGGTTTGGAACGAGTGCGAGAGCGTGCTGGCGATGATGCCTTTTTGAATGGCATACCTTTTATATGGTGTTCTAACAATCTTACAGTCGCGCTGATCACTCAATGCAATTTGTATCGCAGATTGACCGGCAATACAGAATTTCTTGAAATGGAAACAGCTATGCGAGATTGGTTGTTTGGCTGTAATCCGTGGGGAAAATGTATGATTGTAGGATTGCCTTCTAATGGAGATTATCCTCTTTATCCGCATTCTGCTTTTTCACAACTTTATCATTATCCTATTGACGGTGGATTGGTTGATGGACCGGTTTATACTGCTATTTTCAAGAATTTGAGAGGTGTTCATTTAGGACAAGAAGATAAATATGCTGCTTTTCAATCAGATAGAGTTGTTTATCACGATGATTATGCAGACTATTCCACGAATGAACCAACGATGGATGGAACAGCTTCTTTATGTTATTATCTAGCATACTTAGCATCTGAATCTCCCCATCAAGGCTCGAATAAGCGAGTTCTTGGAGGAGTTATTCAGGGAGATACTTCGAAAAAGAAAATAGCTTTGGTTTTTACCGGGCATGAATTTGCGGATGGGGGTAAGACGATTAGTCAGGCTCTAAAGAAACAAAACATTAAAGGATCTTTCTTCCTGACTGGTGATTTCTATCGTTCTTTTCCTAAACTGACAAAGTCATTGCAGAAAGATGGTCATTATTTAGCTCCACATTCGGATAAGCATTTACTCTATGCCGACTGGGGTAAGAGAGACTCTACTTTGGTAACCCGTGAAGCTTTTCAGAAAGATCTTAAAGATAATTATCAGGCAATGATTCAGGCAGGCATTCATTTACCGAAGAAACTTTATTTTCTACCTGCCTATGAATGGTATAATAATGATATATCTTCCTGGTGTTCAGAATTGGGAGTGCAGCTTATAAATTTTACGCCAGGAACCGGATCAAATGCAGATTATACTGTTCCGGAAATGAAGGCATATCGATCTTCTGAGGATATTTATCAGAAGATTCTCAATTATGAGCAAATAAATACGCTAAATGGCTTTATGTTATTAGTCCATATAGGTACGGATGAAAGACGAACAGATAAGTTTTATAATTATCTTGATAAATTAATTGAGACTTTAAAATCCAAAGGATACGAATTTACTTCTGTGGATAAGTTACTATAAATTTTAATATTAATTCAATTTGATACAAAAAAGAATAGTATCAATAATATTTTGATTTTATTATTGAATAAAACGTGTCGTTTTGTAGTTTATATTTAAAATGTGAATAAAACATTAAAAAATATAGAATTTATGTTTTGAATCCTAAAATTTAAGTTCTACTTTTGATGCATATTTAAACTAGTTTTATTCTAAGATTGGCCGATATTCAATGTGCTAATACGTTTTTAATAGATCATATTTTAATATATGATTTGAATTATTGAATAAATGAATGATGATAATTTTAAAATCAATACTTCTGATATTATTAGTTCTAGATAGAAATTTATATAATTTTCAACTTTAAATTATTGATCTTTTATGAGCACAATTCAACTATCTCGAGGAACTTTCTCAAAGAAGTTTCTTACAGCTTTAGCTGTTGCTTTCCTTTTCTCTGCAGTGGGAAGCACTAAGGCTATTGCAGGTGTTTGGGCTGTTAATGCTACTCATGGCATAAGTGAGTCGCAACAACAGACTATTATTCTAAAAGGTACAGTGACCGATTCTAATGGAGAATCGGTAATTGGTGCCAGTATCACAGAAAAGGGGTCACCTAAAAATGGCGCCATTTCTGATATAGACGGACATTTCTCTTTAAAACTTAAATCAAATGCAACTATAATAGTTTCGTATATTGGTTTTCAAAAGCAGGAAATAGCTGTTGATGGTAAAGCAATTATAAATGTTGTACTTAAAGACAATTCTGAATTACTTCAGGAAGTTGTTGTTGTTGGTTATGGAACACAGAAAAAAGTAAACCTAACCGGTGCCGTTTCAAATATTAATGTAAAAGATGCTATTGCCAGTCGCCCAATTACTGATGTTGCAAAAGCTTTGCAAGGTATATCTCCAGGCTTAACAATTACTAATAAAATTGGAGGTGTTGGAGCTGAATCTACAATTAAGCTCCGTGGTTCAATTGGTTCGTTAAGTGCAACAAGTGGAACTTCCCCTCTAATCTTGGTAGATAATGTTGAAGTTCCTAGCTTGAACTTAGTTAATCCGGATGATATTGAATCTATTTCAGTCTTGAAAGATGCTGCTTCTGCTTCAATTTATGGAACACGTGCTGCCTGGGGTGTTATTTTAATAACCACTAAGACGGGTAAACTAAATGATAAAGTTAAGGTTTCTTATTCAAATAACTTTGCATGGAATACTCCTACTAAGATGGTTAGACAATCATCTGCGTATGATAATGCTGTTTATATGATGCTTTCTGCTGCTAGAGAAGGAAAAGATTTTATTACTTCTATCGGCTATAATGTAGATAATGAAGCTGTTGATAGAATGAAAGAATGGCAAGATAAGTATGGCAATATGTCTCAGTCTGAATTAGGTGAAATGCAATTAGGACGTGACTTTGAAATACGAGGAGGAAAAACTTATTTTTATCGTTCATTTAATCCAGTTGATGAATTTACCAAAGAATGGGCTCCACAGCAAAATCATAATCTATCTGTTACTGGAGGTAGTGATAAAACAACATTTAATATTAGTCTTGGCTATTTAGATCAGACAGGGGTAATGAAATTTAATTCTGACGAATATAAACGTTATAATTTTAATTCAAATGTTACGACTAAAATTCGCGATTGGTGGAAGGTAAGAGCTAATGTATTGTTTACTCGTTCTAACAATTCACAACCATATAAATATACCTCTGGGCAATATGATGCATGGTATTATTTACTTCGTTGGCCTGCATTTTATCCATATGCAGCTTATCAGGGAAAGGATTTCAGATCTGCCGTAACTGACATTAAACAAGCTAATAGAGAAACTTATACTTCAAACTTCACTCGTGTAAACCTTGGTACAGAGTTAAATCCAATTAAAGATTTGTCGATTAATTTTGACTACACATTTTCTATATTGGTGGATAATCAAAAACGCAATGGTGGACAAGTTTGGGCATATGATATGTTTGCGGCTAACCCAACTACTGCTTACAAAAATATTTATGGCGATGCTCAAAATCGAGTTACTCAACAGAGCAGCTATACTATGTCGAACATCTTTAAAGCATATGCTACCTACAATAAAACAATAGCAAAGAAGCATAATTTTAAAGCTATGGGAGGTTTTGATGCTGAGACTCGTGAAAGATTAGGTCACTATTCAGAACGTAGAGGATTGGTTAGTCTGGATCAGCCAGAAATTGCTTTAGCTGTAGGTGATCAGTATGTTGACGTTGATGGCACAAGTGATGCTTATCATAATGAATTTGCTGCTGCAGGTTTTTTTGGACGTTTAAATTATGATTACAATCAAAAATACTTATTAGAAGTCAACGCTCGTTATGATGGTTCATCTAATTTCCCTTCAGGAAAGAAATGGGCATTGTTCCCTTCAGCATCTGCAGGATGGCGTGCATCTGAAGAAGCATTTATGGATTGGGCTAAGCCAGCTCTTTCTAATCTGAAGATTAGGGGTTCTTGGGGAACAATCGGTAATCAGGATGTTGCTGCGAATTCTTTTCTTTCAACAATGGCTATAAGTCCTTCATCTTCATGGGTACAGAACGATAAACAACTTCCTTATGTAGGTTCTCCTTCTGTTATTTCTTCTTCGTTAACTTGGGAACGTGTAACAACCTTAGACTTTGGTCTTGAATCAAGATTCTTTAATGATGAATTTGGAGTTACGATTGATTGGTATCGTAGAACAACTACAAATATGCACTCTCCTGGAGCTACTTTGCCTTCTACTTTCGGAGCAAGTGTACCTAAAATTAATTATGGAGAAATGAGGGGAGATGGTCTTGAATTAGCTCTTGATTATAGTCACTCATTTAAAAATGGACTCGGTCTTAATTTGAAAGGTACATTCTCAAAAATAAAAGAGAAACTAACAAAATATAATAATGCTACTAAAAATATTTATAGCAATTATGAAGGCAAAGAGCTAGGAGAAATCTGGGGCTATGAAACAGATCGCTTATTCCAGAAAGATGACTTTAATGCTGATGGTACGATGAAAGCAGGTATTGCAAGTCAATCATTATTTGAATCTGGTTTCTTCAAATATGGTCCAGGTGATGTGAAATACAAAGATTTGGATGGTGATGGTAAAATAACTTATGGATCAAACACTTTGGAAGATCATGGCGATTTGAAGAAAATAGGTAATACATTGCCAAACTTTGAATATAGTTTTTCTATTGGACTAACATATAAAGGATTTGACTTTAGTACTTTCTTCCAAGGAGTTGGTTCTCGTGATTTATGGGGAATTGGAAATGTCGCTATTCCAGGATTTATGCCTAGTGAAGCAGCATATCAACATCAAATGAATTATTGGACAGAAGATAATACTGATGCTTTTTATCCAAGACCTACATCTCATAGCTGGGTGAGCAATGGACAAAATTTCTTGAGACAGACACGTTATTTACTGAATATGTCTTATTTGCGTTGTAAGAATATTACACTTGGCTATTCTTTGCCTGCATCATTGTTGAAAAAAGCAAGTTTCCAAAATGCCAGAATCTATGTTAGTGCAGAAAATCTATTCGAATTTGATAATATAAGTATTCCTATCGATCCAGAGACAACTGAAGATAAATATGGAAATACACAAGGTTATTCATTTGGTAGAAGTTATCCTTATTCACGTACAATCTCATTTGGAGTACAGGTTGGATTTTAATCATAAAAAAAAGAATTGTTATGAAAACAAAAATATTTGGTTTACTATTATTAATAATAACCTTTGGGTCGTGTGATGATTTTCTTACTCGCGCTCCTTTGGATTCAATTGAAGATAATTCCGATTTCTGGAATAATGAAAATAATATTAGAAACACTGTTGTAGGACTTTATGATATATACTTTGAAGGGTATCGTATAGGTTGGAATCGAAGCGATTATTTTTATGGAACTTCAGTTGCTGACTGGACTGATGATTTAGCGCAAACATCTGCTACTTTCTTCACAAAAACAGTGCCTGCTACAGATGCGACTAACTGGACATTTAATAATGTAAGAAGGATTAATCTTATTATTGATCGTGTTACTAAATCTAATCTGCCAGATGAAGCAAAAAATCATTGGTTAGGTGTAGGTCGTTTCTTCAGAGCTTTGGAGTACTCAAGATTAGTCTCTAAGTTTGGTGATGTGCCCTGGTACGATAAAGTAATTGAAGATAATGATGTTAAATCTCTTTACAAGGCAAAAGATCCAAGAACAACTGTTATGGATAATGTACTTGCTGATTTAGATTTCGCATGCAAAAATATTCGTGAGAGCGATGGTTTGGTAAAAGGACTTAGCGTTACCAGAGCGGCTGCTATGGCTTATACTTCCAGAATAATGCTTTTTGAAGGAACATGGCAGAAATATCGTGCCAAAAATACCGATTTTGCTAAGAAATATTTAACAGCATCTCAAAAAGCGGCCAGTGATTTGATGGCGACAAACACATACTCTCTTGCTTCAAGTTATAAATCTTTGACTAACTCATTAAGTTTAGCTTCAAATCCTGAAATGATAATTTATAGATCGTATGTTGCTGGAGTTTTGACTCATAGCCTTATGTCTTTTCAGGTAGAACAAGCAGAAGTTTGTTCTCCATCAAAGGATTTAGTTGATTCTTATTTGTCAATAAATGGCTTACCTATACATCAAACCGAGAATACCTTGTTTAAAGGGGATAAATGGATTTCAGATGAAGTTGCTAACCGAGATTCTAGATTAGCAGACAATATTGATGTAACGTCTTTAAAGTTAGTGGGTGTTGAGGCTTTATATGCAGTTTCTGGCTATATGGGTAACAGATTTGTAAATGAGTCCGTGCGTAAATCTGCTGATGGTCTTAGTAATACTAATGTAACTGATGCTCCAATCATGAAGTATAATGAGGTTTTAATGAATTATATTGAAGCTTCAGCTGAATTAGCTCAATTAGGAGCCTATACTCTTTCTCAAACAGATTTCGATAAATCATTTAATCTTATTCGTACTAGAGCAAAAATGCCTACTGTTAAGCTTGAAGGAAATAACTTATCTGTGAATGGAGTTATTGTAAATGATCCGGACAGAGATCTTGATGTTCCTTCTTTAATTTGGGAAATCCGTCGTGAACGTCGTGTAGAGTTAGTGTTTGAAGGCATCCGTTTTAATGATCTAAGAAGATGGAATAAACTTCAATATGCAGATATGATTTTAAACCAAAAACTTAACCTTGGCGCATGGCTAGATAAAGAAGCGTTTGTAGCATGGTATAATGCTAATAATAGCACCCCAATTACTATTGATAAATTGAAATCAATAAAATTAGATCGTGAAGGAAATGCTGGATATATTAAACCCATTCTTGGTGCTCAGTATTTGAGAACATATGCAGAGAAAGATTATTTGTATCCTATCCCAACTGATCAGATCAAACTTTATAAAGATAAAGCTACTCAGTTAAATGATCCAACAATTACATTGGAACCTCAAAATCCAGGTTGGTAATATTAAAACAGATAATGGGAGGAGTTTCGACTCCTTCCATTGTTAAACTCTTGGATGAATAGTTCTTTCTGACCTTAAATTAGAACCATTATATAACTTCCTTCAAAAGCATCTTAATATTTATGAAACGCTGTATATCATTCCTTGTTATTTGTTGTTTTTATATTATTGCATATTCTCAAACTTCATCAATAATAGTGGGCGCAGAATGCACTAATGAGTATTTTCCACTATTAAAGAATAAACGTATTGCTGTTTTTTCTAACCATACAGGGATGATTGGAAAAGAACATTTGGTAGACAGACTTCATAGAAATGGTTTTAATTTAGTTTTAATCCTCTCTCCTGAACATGGATTTAGAGGAAATGCAGATGCAGGAGAGCATGTTGAAAATTCTGTTGATGAAAAGACAGGAATACCAATTTATTCCTTATATCAAGGAAAATCAGGGAAGCCAAGTGATGACATTATGAATTCTTTTGATTTGCTTATTGTAGATATCCAAGATGTTGGTCTTCGCTTTTATACCTATTATGCTTCAATGGTACGCTTGATGGATGCTTGTGCAGAGTTTAATAAGAAAGTCTTAATTCTTGATCGCCCAAATCCTAATGGGCATTATGTTGATGGACCTATTTTGGATATGAAATATAAATCCGGAGTTGGATGGCTACCAATTCCTATAGTTCACGGAATGACTTTAGGAGAATTAGCTATGATGGTAAATGGAGAAAAGTGGCTCACTGCATCTCGAATTTGCGATGTCACAGTAATAAAGTGTAAAAATTATACTCATCATACTTTATATAACCTTCCAATATCTCCATCGCCAAATCTTCCTAACATGAAATCTATTTATTTGTATCCATCTGTTTGTTTATTTGAGGCAACTCCAGTTAGTTTAGGAAGAGGTACTTCTTTACCATTTCAGGTTTATGGACATCCTAATATGCTAGGTTATACTTTTAATTTTATGCCTAAAAGTGTTGTTGGAGCAAAGAATCCTCCTCAACAAAATAAAGTCTGCTATGGTATAAATCTTAGTAATATGGCAGATTCTATTATATGGAAAAATGGTGTGGACTTAAGTTATTTAATAGATGCTTATAATAATTTGAATATCGGAGATCATTTTTTTCGTCCTTTTTTTGAATTATTGATTGGAAAAGACTATGTTCGAAGAATGATTGAGGATGGTAAATCTGCTAAAGAGATTAAAGAAATGTGGAAAAGTGACGTTGGAAATTTCAAAAAACAACGTAAGCCATATTTGTTGTATTCTGAATAATATAAAAATTAATATATATGAGTCCAGTTCTAGTCCTATCAACAATTTTTTGTTATTTTATTATTCTATTTGCAATATCATATATTGCAGGAAGAAAGGCTGATAATCAAGGCTTCTTTGTTGGAAACCGGAAGTCTCGTTGGTATGTGGTGGCTTTTGCCATGATAGGTTCCAGCATCTCAGGAGTAACATTTGTATCTGTTCCAGGTATGGTTGCCGTAGGCAATTTCTCTTATTTACAGATGGCGCTTGGCTTTTTGACTGGGCAATTTATTATAGCTTTTTTACTGATTCCTCTTTTTTATAAAATGAACCTGGTTTCTATTTACGAGTACCTTGATAATCGCTTTGGCGTTTCTACACATAAAACAGGTGCATGGTTCTTTTTTATTTCAAAAATGCTGGGTGCAGCAGTTCGCCTTTTTCTTGTTTGTGTGGTTCTACAATTACTGGTTTTTGAACCATTGCATCTTCCTTTCTTATTGAATGTGATTTTTACCGTTTTATTAGTGTGGCTTTATACTTTCCGTGGAGGGGTTAAAGCTTTAATTTGGACAGACTCTTTGAAGACTCTTTGTCTGGTAGGCTCAGTACTTTTTTGTATATATTATATAAGTTCTGATCTGAATTTCTCTTTTAATGGGGCATTTAGTGCTATTATTGATCATGATTATTCAAAGACTTTTTTCTTTGATGATGTTAATGATAAAAGATATTTCTTTAAACAGTTTCTTGCAGGTATATTCACGATGATTGCTATGACTGGTCTTGATCAGGACATGATGCAACGAAACTTGAGTTGCAAGAATTTTAAAGATTCTCAAAAGAATATGATTACCAGTGGTATTTTCCAGGTTGTAATTATTTTATTGTTTTTAATGCTGGGTGTACTTTTATATATATATGCTGCGAAATCTGGGATTGCAATTCCTAAAAAGAGTGACGAACTTTTCCCATTGATAGCTACTCATGGTTATTTCCCAAAAATTGTAGGTGTTCTATTTATTGTTGGATTAATTTCTGCTGCTTACTCAGCTGCAGGTTCAGCACTGACAGCTTTAACTACTTCTTTTACTGTGGATATTCTGGGAAGTACAAAGCATAAGACGGATTTAGAAGTTGTAAAAGTTCGTAAGCTGGTTCATGTGATGATGTCTGTAGTAATGGGACTGGTTATCATTGTGATAAACTCATTGAATAATACGAGTGTAATTGATGCTGTATATATTCTGGCAAGCTATACTTATGGCCCTATTCTTGGAATGTTTGCCTTTGGTATTTGTACAAAAAAGCAGGTTCGTGATAAATATGTTCCTTTGGTTGCCCTTATTTCACCAATACTTTGTTTTGTTCTTCAAAAGAATTCGCAAGCTTGGTTTAATGGATATACTTTTAGCTATGAATTGCTAATTTTTAATGCCTTATTTACTTTTATTGGCCTTGCTTTGATAATGAATAAACAAAAATAGATGTATATGAAACCTATTCGTATTTTTGTATTAAGCTTATTCTTTCCTGGATTTTTTAATCAGGTAGCTGAAGCTCAGGAACTTTCTAAAGAGCTGCGCTCAACAATTGGTACGTATTTGACTCAAGTTTCAAAAATGACTATATCTGTAGGACCAATTTATATTGATTCATTTGCAGTTAGCAAAAGTAAGTTGGAATTATACGCTAATATGAACTGCTCTTATATCCCTTTTAGGGAAGATAATGTAGCTGAAATATATAAGCATATTCGTCAACAACTACCCCCAGAATATGCAAATTATGAGGTAACATTGATTACTGATAAGCACCCTATAGAAGAACTTATTCCTCTTGCATTACGTAGTAAGAAAGATAAGAAAGCGAAAACTTTTGTAAATGACATTGATAAACCTTTAATCAGCCGGATTTCGGTACCTTACAGACCAACAAAAGGTCTTTTGAACAGGCACATTGCCATGTGGCAAAGTCATGGGTATTATTATGAGTCAAAGCTAACACGATGGGAGTGGCAACGTGCTCGTATCTTTCAGACAGTTGAGGATCTATATACTCAGAGCTATGTTTTGCCGTTTTTGGTACCAATGCTTGAAAATGCCGGTGCTAATGTACTCTTGCCTCGTGAACGTGATACAAATACAGCAGAAATTATTGTTGATAATGACGGCTCTTTAAGTGCTAGCTCTCGTTATATTGAAAAGATTACTGATAAAAAATGGAATGATGGTGCTGGTCTTGGTTTTGCACAGAAAAAGGACTTTTATATAAACAATGATAACCCTTTTCATGATGGAACATTCCGTTTGATAGAAACAATTAAGAAAGGGAAAGAGAGTACAGCAGAGTGGATTCCAGATATTCCTAAAGCTGGTACATATGCTGTTTATATTTCTTACAAAAGCCTTGAAAATAGTGCTGATGATGCTTTGTATACGGTTTTTCACAAAGGTGGAACTACTCAGTTTAAGATCAATCAGACAATGGGCGGAGGTACATGGATTTATTTAGGACATTTCAGCTTTAGTGCTGGCAGAAATTATGATTCTAGAATTGTACTTACAAACAAATCGTCCAAGACTGGGAAAGTTGTTACGGCAGATGCTATAAAGATTGGTGGTGGTTTTGGAAATATTGCTCGTCGTATTGCCGATAGTGGTACCACAGAAAATGTAAAGAGCTCAGATACTAAAGCTCAGGAAGAAATAAAGCCATTGCCTAAAGTTGACTATCCTTACGAGACGAGCGGATATCCTCGTTATACAGAAGGGGCTCGTTATTGGCTACAATGGGCAGGTTTCCCGGAAGATGTATATTCTCCAAGTAAAGGGGTGAACGATTATACTGATGATTATAAATCGAGAGGTCTTTGGGTTAATTATTTAGCAGGTGGATCGAGTGTAGATCCAAAAGCAGAAGGATTGAATATTCCAATTGATTTGTCTTTTGCTTTTCATACCGATGCTGGAACAACAATGAATGACTCAATTATAGGATCTTTAGGTATTTTCTGTACTAATACCGATGATACCAAATATACAAATGGCGTTTCCAGATATGCTGCCAGAGATTTAACAGACCTTGTACAGTCGCAAATAGTGAACGATATTCGTTCATTATATGAGCCTAATTGGTCGCGTCGTGGAATGTGGAATCAGTCTTATTATGAAGCGCGTGTTCCTAAGGTCCCTGCTATGTTGTTGGAACTTCTTTCTCATCAGAATTTTGCTGATATGCGATATGGATTAGATCCGAGATTTCGTTTTACTGTAAGTCGTGCAATTTATAAAGGAATACTTCAATTTGTTTCTTCACAATATAAACAGAAATATGTTGTTCAGCCATTGCCAATAGACCATTTTAATCTCCACTTTGTTAATACAGACGAAGTTGAGCTAAATTGGAAGCCAGTTATGGATCCATTGGAACCAACTGCTGTAGCAAACAAGTATGTTGTTTATACACGTATTGACGACGGAGAATTTGATAATGGTGTTGTTGTGAATGTAAATAGCTATCGTGTATCACAAAATGAAGGTCAGATATATAGTTATAAAGTTACTGCATTAAATGATGGAGGTGAAAGTTTCCCTTCTGAAATTCTTTCAGCCAGTAGAGTAACAAAAGAGAAGGGGATGGTTCTGGTAGTGAACGGCTTTGATAGAATTAGTGCTCCGGCTGACTTTGTAGCTGATAGTATTGCAGGGTTCTATGATGTGCTTGATCATGGAGTTCCTTATAAGCAAGACTATAGTTATATTGGAAGACAGACGGAATTCAGACGTAATATCCCATGGATGGATGATGATGCTGCTGGTTTTGGAGCGAGTCGTGCAAATTATGAAAAAATGGTTATTGCTGGCAATACTTTCGATTATCCTTTAGTTCATGGAAAAGCTATAACTAATGCAGGATACTCTTTTGTCTCTTGCAGTGACGAAGCTGTAATGGATGAGAATGCAGATCTGAAAGAATATAAATTTGTAGATCTAATCTTGGGGAAAGAACGTGAAACAAAGATGGGACGTGGAGGTGTTTGTCCAACTGAGTTTAAAACATTTCCTGATAAATTGCAGGCTGCAATTAAAGAATATTGCGATGCAAATGGTAATATCTTTATTTCGGGTGCATTTGTCGGATCGGATTTGTGGGATAATAAAGCATCCCGACAGGAAGATAGGACTTTTGCGATGAATACATTGAAATATAAATGGCGTACCGGACAGGCTGCTATAACAGGTAAAGTTAAAGGCGTAGCATCTCCTTTTGTGATGTTGGCTGGTAATTATGACTATTACAATGAGCTAAATGCTGAATCATATGCTGTAGAATCTCCTGATGGAATAGAACCATCATCAAAAGATTCGTATACAGTATTTAGATATTCTGAGAATAATTTGAGTGCAGGTGTGGCGTATAATGGAAAATACAAAACCTGCATACTAGGTTTTCCTTTTGAATCTGTTAAAAAAGAAGAGGAAAGAAATCAGTTGATGAAGTCTGTCTTATCTTTCTTCTCAAAAACTGAATAGTTGATTTTTAAATGGTGAATAATACCTCTCTATTTTATCTATGATGATAAAGAAATATTATTTATCTTTGAGCAATTTTTAATAAGCAAACAATAAATGAAACTGATAGCTGAGAGTGGTTCAACAAGAACGGAATGGGCTTTGATTGATGGAGATTGCGTAACGGAGCATATTTTTACAGAAGGAATAAACCCTTTTTTCCAATCAAGGAGAGAAATAAGTCGCAGTGTACGCTTAGGTCTTCCGGAACATTTCTTTAGAAAAAGATTTGAACAGGTTTTTTTCTATGGTGCAGGATGCTCTTCTCCTGAAAGAAAAGGTATTATTGGTGCTTCTTTAGTTGCCCAATTTAAGTCTCCCATTGAAGTTGAGAGTGATTTATTGGCTGCAGCACGTGGCTTATTAAAAAATGATGCAGGTATTGCCTGTATTTTGGGAACTGGATCTAATTCCTGTTTTTATGATGGGAAAAATATAACTCGCAATGTAAGATCTTTGGGTTATGTTTTAGGAGATGAGGGTAGTGGTGCGGTTTTAGGTAAGCTTTTTTTGGCTGACTGTTTAAAAGGATTAGCACCTGCATCTCTTATTGAAACATTCTATGAAAAGTTTCGTATTTCGGCTGATGATGCTCTTGAGTCTGTATATAGTCGCCCATTCCCAAACCGTTTCCTATCAACGTTTTCTTATTTTCTGAACGAACATCTTGATAGTGAATATGTCTATGATCTTGTTTCGCAGAATTTAAGAAGCTTCTTTGTCCGTAGTGTTACTCAGTACGATTATCAAAATTATCCAATTCGTTTTGTTGGCTCTGTTGCATATAATTATTCCTCTGTTTTACATGAAGTTGCAAAGGAATTTGGTCTAGTAATTGATAATATTGTTGAGTCACCTATGAATGGACTGGTTGAATATCATACTCAAAACATTTCTTCTATTTCGCATTTTTAATGTTCTTACTTTACATAAGTAAGTTGTTGATGTTGTTTCTTTAAATGTTATTATTTGCAAATAAATGATTCTAACTCGTAAAATAAACGCTCTTATTTCTACAATTAAAACATTTACTTTACATTTGTTTTTATAAGGGCCTAAATAGATCTAGTTATGAAAAAAGTCTTTTTATCAGTTCTTTTTTGCCTAATAATTAACTCTTTACAAGGTGAAAATTTCCGCTTTGCATTATTAACAGATATACATGTTAGTGGTGATTCTCTTGCTTACAATGATTTGAAGAAATCTGTTGAGCAAATAAATAAAGCCAAGGATATAGACTTTGTAATTGTATCTGGTGATGTAACTGAAGAAGGGGATCGCGCATCTTTGAAGAGAGTAAAGTCATTGCTTGACTTGTTGAAGATGAAATACTATATCACTTCCGGAAATCATGAAACAAAGTGGAGTGAATCTGGAGCGACTGATTTTGGCCATATTTTTGGTTCAGACAGGTTTAAATTTGAGTACGATGGAATCCTTTTTCTTGGATTTAATTCAGGACCGGTTATTCGAATGGCTGATGGACATGTTTCTCCGCAAGATATTTCCTGGATGAAAAAAGAACTGGAAACCTTTGGAAAAGACAAGCCGGTTATTCTGGTAACTCATTACCCTTTACAAGATGGTGATGTAGATAATTGGTATGATGTAACAGATGCTGTTCGTCAATATAATATCAGAGCGTTCCTGGGAGGACATTATCATCGTAATCTATTGTTTAATTACGATGGCATTCCCGGTATTATTTGTCGTTCAAACTTGCGAGGAAAAGAAAAAGTTGGAGGTTATTCTATTTTTGAAGTGACTCCAGATTCATTATTGGTATATGAGCAGAAAATTGGAAATGAACCTGAAAAGTGGGCATCATATTCTTTAAGAAAGAGTTATTATAAATTAGACGATTCCGGGTATAAAAGACCTGATTATTCTATAAATAAAGAATATGATCGGGTTAAAGAACTTTGGATTGTAAAGACAAATGCGGGGATATATTCATCTCCTGTTATTTATAATAAGAATGTTTATGTTGGTGATGATTTGGGCTTTTTAAGTTGCTATTCGTTAAGTAATGGTAAGAAAAAGTGGGAATTCAAATCAGGAAATCGAATTGTTGGAACCCCGGCTGCATCAAACGGTGTCGTTGTTTTTGGGTCTGCAGATAAAAATATATATGGTGTCAATGCTAAAACAGGAAAACGTTGTTGGACATATCCAGCCAAAGAAGCTGTGCTAGGTGTTGTTACTATTGAAAAAGGGATTGCATATATTGGAGCAAGTGATCATACTTTTCGGGCTATCGATGTGAAGACTGGAAAGCTTTGTTGGGAATATACAGACGTTAAAGGATATATTGAAACAAAACCATTAATTTACGATGATAAAGTTATTTTTGGTGCCTGGGATAATAATTTGTATGCATTAGATAAAGAATCTGGGCGAGAGCTTTGGAAATGGAATGGAAATCTAACTCGGATGCATTTTTCTCCGGCAGCTGTATGGCCTGTTGCTGTAAAAGGGAAAGTTTTCATAACAGATCCACAACGTGCTATGACTGCGATTGATGCTAATAGTGGCAAAACAATATGGAGAACGTTTCAGTCTACTGTTAGAGAAACAATTGGACTTTCGGCAGATAAGATGCGGCTGTATAGTAAAACTATGCAAGACAGCGTGGTTTGTTATTCTGCTGAAGGAAATGTTCCAAAACAGATATGGGCAACCGATGTGAAGTTTGGATATGAACATGCGCCATCCATGTTAGTCGAGAAAGATGGAGTTGTGTTTGGTAGCACTAAGAGTGGAGTTATTTTTGCTCTGGAAGCTTTCTCTGGAAAACTTCTCTGGAAACATAAAATAGGGAATTCACTTATAAGTACGGTGGTACCATTGAGTGCTACAGAATGTGTGTTTACAAGTACAAGCGGTGAAGTAGGGATTTTAAAACATTCAAATTATAAACGATAAGAATAAAAAGTAATACGATATTAATATGAAAACTACAGTTAATTGTTTTATTCCCTATATGGGAGCTGCACAAGCAGAACAGACTATAAAAAATTTAAAAGCCAGTGATTTGGTAAGTAAGATCTACTTACTTGTTACAGATAATGTGGAAGATTCAATTGAAGGTTGTGAAAAACTTCAGGTTCCATCATTGAACTCTACTGTTGCAGCCCGCGAAATTGCATCTCACTCAGATGCAGATTACAGTTTGATTTATACCAAATATACCACTCTTGAATTAGGAATGTTTGCATTAGAACGTATGTTGCATATAGCAGAAGATTCTGATGCAGGAATGGTTTATGCAGATCATTACCAGGTAATAGGTGAAACAAGAACTGCTTGTCCGGTTATTGATTGTCAGTTTGGTAGTTTGCGCGATGATTTTAATTTTGGATCAGTATTGCTTTATAAGTCAGATGTATTAAAAGCTGCAGTGAATGAAATGGCTACCGAGTATTCGTTTGCTGGATTGTACGATTTGCGCCTGAAAGTATCTCAAAGATCTTCTTTGGTTCATATCAATGAGTATCTTTACTCTGAAGTAGAATTCGATACACGTAAAAGTGGAGAAAAGATCTTCGATTATGTAGATCCAAAGAACAGGGGAGTGCAAATTGAGATGGAAGCTGCTTGTACAGATCATCTGAAAGTGATTGGAGGATATCTTGCTCCAGAATTTAAAGAAATAGAATTTAATGCCGGAGATTTCGAGTTTGAAGCATCAGTGCTCATTCCTGTTAGAAATCGTATCCGTACTGTTGAAGATGCTATTCGTTCTGTTTTGAACCAGAAAACAAACTTTAAATTCAACTTAATTGTAGTAGATAACTATTCTACCGATGGTACAACGGAAGCTATTGATAAGTTTGCGTCAGATGAACGTTTGATTCACATAATTCCGGAACGTCAGGACTTAGGTATAGGTGGTTGTTGGAATCTGGGTGTACACCATCCAAAATGTGGTAAGTTTGTTGTTCAGCTAGACAGCGATGATGTTTACAGTGACGAGAATACATTGCAGAAAATGGTTGATGCTTTCTATGAGCAAAATTGTGCAATGGTGGTTGGTACTTATATGATGACTGACTTTAATATGAATATGATAGCTCCCGGAATTATTGATCATAAAGAATGGACTCCAGACAACGGACGAAACAATGCTCTTCGTATTAATGGATTAGGGGCTCCACGTGCTTTCTATACACCAGTACTCAGAGATATAAAAGTACCTAATACAAGTTATGGTGAAGATTACGCATTAGGATTGAACATTTCTCGCAAACATCAGATTGGACGTGTGTACGATGTTGTTTATATGTGTCGTCGCTGGGATGATAATTCTGATGCTTCACTTGATATTGTTAAGATGAATGGTCACAATACCTATAAAGACAGAATCCGTACCTGGGAACTTCAAGCCAGAGTTGCTTTAAATAAGAAGAAATGAAAAGAATAGTCACATCATCGCAAGTTGCAGAACTGCTTCAGGAACAGCTCAATGTATGGGAGCTGGCCCGGGATAATTATGAAGCACTGAAACAAGTAAAGGTTAAAGAACTGGTTCTTGATAATTTGAAGATCAAAGTTCAGTTTAATCCGGCCAGGATTGCTTCTTCTTCAGCCAAAGTAGATACAAAGTCTATTCAGGAACGGAAGTGTTTTCTATGTGAACAAAACCGTCCGGCAATACAGAAAGGAATTCCGTTTGGAGATGATTATAAAATACTTATCAATCCATTTCCGATATTCCCAAAACATCTAACAATTCCTTCATGTAAGCATGTAGATCAGCGAATTGCCGGTAGACTGGGAGATATGTTGGATCTGGCATATAACATAGATGAATATACTATCTTTTACAATGGTCCCAAGTGCGGTGCATCTGCACCTGATCATGTTCATTTTCAGGCGGGAAACAAAGGTTTTCTTCCCATAGAGAAGGAATGGAGGCAATTTGCAATTAAGCCCGTTTTAGAGTTTCAATTAGCAAAACTTTATATTTTACACAATTATCTGAGAGGAACTTTTGTTATTGAATCGGAATCAAAGGAAAATGCAGTTGAACTGTTTGAACAAATATATGCTTTATTGGAAGTTAAGCCGGGAGAAGATGAACCTATGATGAATGTTCTTGCCTGGTATGATGAAGGTAAATGGATAGTTTGTGTTTTTCCCCGGTCATTGCACCGTCCTTCCTGCTATACAGCAGAAGGTGAGGATAATATTTTAATCAGTCCGGGTTCCGTAGATATGGGTGGTGTCTTTATAATTCCTATGGAAAAAGACTTTGATAAGATTACAGCAGAAAATGTGCATACAATTTTAACTGAAGTATGTATGGATGAAGTTGCTTTAAAGAAAATTGCAGAACATATAAAACCAGCGTTATGAAAGAACCTAGAGTAGATGTGGGGATCATGTTTGAACCTCAAATAGATTTTGTTTTGCAGGGTAATTATCTTTGGAACGGTTCTTTAGTAACAGGAAGTCAGAACGCTGTTTATTCTGAAGGAAAAATTCTTTGGAACGGTTCTGTTTATGAAGAATTATTGTTTGAACCTTCTGATAGTACAAATGATTCTTTTGAATTGCTAGATGTAACTATTGGTATTAATTTCCATTGGGAGCGGAAAGAAAATCAACGTTTTTGTGGTGCTCTGAAACTCATTGTCGAGAATAATAAGTTGACGGCAGTAAATGTCATTTCCGTGGAAGATTACTTAATCAGTGTAATCTCCTCCGAGATGAGCGCTACAGCTTCAATGGAATTATTGAAAGCGCATGCCGTGATTTCCCGTAGCTGGTTATTAGCTCAGATTCAGAAAAACAAAGAGATTGCTGAAACAAAATCAGAATACACTGCATTTTCTCAGACAGAAGATGAATGTATAAAGTGGTATGATCGTGAGGACCATGTTAATTTTGATGTGTGTGCTGATGATCATTGCCAACGCTACCAGGGAATAACACGTGCTTCCACAAAAAACGTAGAACTTGCTGTCAGAGGTACTTCCGGACAACTCTTAATGTCAGGAGAAAAGATCTGTGATGCTCGATTTTCTAAATGTTGTGGTGGCGCAGTAGAAGAGTTTCAATATTGCTGGGAAGATGTGAAACATCCTTATCTGGTCAAACTTCGCGATGATAAGAGTGGAGAACCATTGCCGGATTTGACTAAAGAAGATGAAGCTGTAAAATGGATATATACTTCACCAGATGCTTTCTGCAATACAACAGATAAGAAAATTCTTTCTCAGGTATTGAATAATTATGATCAGGAAACAGTTAATTTCTATCGTTGGAAAGTTTCTTATACTCAGAAAGAGCTCTCTGAACTTATCCTGAAACGTTCAGGAGTTGATTATGGTGAAATAGTAGACCTTATCCCTGTGGAGAGAGGTACTTCGGGTCGATTGGTTAAATTAAAAATAGTTGGAACCAAAAGGACTCTGATAATTGGCAAGGAATTAGAGATCAGAAGAACACTTTCTACGTCTCACTTGTATAGTTCCGCTTTTGTTGTCGAAAAAGAAAATATTATAAATAATATCCCCCAAAGCTTCAACCTTATTGGCTCAGGATGGGGTCACGGAGTGGGACTTTGCCAGATTGGAGCTGCAGTAATGGGTGAACAAGGTTATACATACGACAAGATTTTGTTGCACTATTACGTAGGAGCATCCATAAATAAACTATATTAATGCCATATTATGAAAAATAAGAAGAGATCACCTTGGGCATGGATTCCCACATTATACTTTGCTGAAGGATTACCTTATGTTGCGGTAATGACTATATCTGTTATTATGTATAAAAAATTAGGTATTTCCAATACAGACATCGCTTTATATACCAGCTGGCTTTATTTGCCATGGGTAATTAAACCCTTCTGGAGTCCGTTTGTTGATTTGTTTAAAACAAAACGCTGGTGGATTGTCACTATGCAGCTTCTGGTAGGTGCCGGGTTGGCAGGTATAGCCTTTACAATCCCGATGTCCAACTTCTTCCAGATCACTTTAGCTGTATTTTGGTTGGTTGCATTTAGTTCAGCCACTCACGATATTGCTGCAGATGGATTCTATATGTTGGCATTAGATGTTCCCGAACAAGCATTATATGTAGGTATACGTAGTACTTTCTATCGTATAGCCACTATCTTTGGACAGGGTGTTCTTATTGTGTTGGCAGGTGGATTGGAAAACTGGACAGGAAAGATTCCTTTTGCGTGGTCCATTACTTTCTATATTTTAAGTGGCTTGTTTATTGCTTTTTGCCTTTATCACAAATTTATTCTGCCAACACCCAAAACAGATAAATCGACAGTAGCTAATGTCTCGGCATCAAATATATTTGAAGAGTTCTTTGAGACGTTTATAACTTTCTTCCAGAAAAAGCAGGCTGGCGTAGCTATTCTTTTTATGCTGCTTTATCGTTTGCCGGAAGCTCAGTTAGTGAAACTCATCAATCCCTTTTTGCTTGATCCATTAGAAAAAGGCGGTTTAGGCTTATCAACCGCAGAAGTTGGAATAGTATACGGAACTGTTGGTATTCTAGGTCTTACTATTGGTGGAATCATTGGTGGAATCTGCGCATCCAAGGGCGGTCTTCAACGCTGGCTGTGGCCTATGGCCTGGAGTATCTCTTTAACTTGTCTTACTTTTGTTTATTTGGGATATTTCCAGCCACAAAGTCTGATCATTATTAATATTTGTGTGTTCATAGAACAGTTTGGTTATGGATTTGGTTTTACAGCCTATATGCTTTACCTCATTTATTACTCTGAAGGAGAACATAAAACAGCCCATTATGCCATCTGTACAGGCTTTATGGCATTGGGTATGATGTTACCAGGTATGGCTGCGGGATGGTTGCAAGATCATATTGGATATGAGAACTTCTTTGTTTGGGTGATGATTTGTTGCGCTGCCACTATTGCAGTTTGTGCATTTGTGAAGATTGACCCTGAATACGGAAAGAAAAAAGATGAGATAGAATCGGAATAATTTAAAAATAAAGAGTGATGAAACTTAAATATTTATTTACTTTGTCCCTTGCAGGATTATTGGCAGTCAATGTATCCGCCCAGAAAATAAGAATAAAGACAGGCATTGAAGTTTTGAAAGAACAGAACTTTAAAATATTGGAAGGCAAACGTGTTGGGTTAATCACTAATCCAACGGGGGTAGATAATGATCTTAAGTCGACTATTGATATTCTTCATGATGCGAAGAATGTAAAGCTTGTAGCTCTTTTCGGTCCTGAACATGGCGTTCGCGGAGATGTACATGCCGGAGATCATGTTGATAATTCCAATGACCCTTCAACTGGAGTGCCTGTTTATTCATTGTATGGCAAAACACGTAAGGCTACCCCCGATATGTTGAAAGGAATAGATGTTTTGGTGTATGACATTCAGGATATTGGTTGTCGCTCTTTTACTTATATAAGTACTATGGGGCTTGCAATGGAAGCAGCTGCCGAGAATAATATTGAGTTTGTGGTGCTCGATCGCCCTAATCCGGTGAATGGTCTTAAGATAGAAGGGAATGTGGTTGAAGATGGTTATTACTCTTTTGTGAGCCAATTCAAGATTCCTTATGTTTACGGATTAACCTGTGGTGAACTTGCCATGATGCTTAATAATGAGAATATGCTGAAAAAGCAATGTAAACTTCATGTTGTAAAAATGAAAGGCTGGAAGCGTAAAATGGACTATACCCAAACCGGTTTGCAATGGGTTCCTGCTTCGCCTCATATTCCTCATGCTCATTCAGCTGAATTCTATCCTGTATCAGGAATCCTTGGTGAACTGGGATATATGTCTATTGGAGTGGGATATACCATTCCTTTCCAGATGTTTGCGGCCGAATGGATTAAAGCTGATGAGTTTGCAGCAAAAATGAATAGCCTGAATTTACCGGGAATTAAATTCAGACCGATCCACCTGAATCCATTCTATGCAGTAGGACAGGGCAAGAATCTTCAGGGTGTGCAGGTGCATATTACTGATTATAAGAAAGCTGCTCTTTCTGAAATTCAGTTCTATATAATGCAGGAAATTGCAGAATTATATCCTGATAAAGCGGTGTTTAATAATGCTGATAACAAACGATTCAATATGTTCGATAAAGTCAGTGGTAGCGATCAGATTCGTCTGCGTTTTGCCAAGAACAATAAGTTTGATGATATAAAAGATTATTGGTATAAAGATGTAGAGAGCTTTAAGAAGCTTTCCAAGAAATATTATCTATATAAATAACAGGTCAATAGCCTATAAACAATTCAAGGTTATGAGTAAGGATTATAATTCTTTTCTGAAAGAGATTTCAGTGTTTGTGCCTAAAGACAGAATCTACACAGATGAACTTCGTCTATTAGCATGGGGCACTGATGCAGGCTTTTATCGTCTTATTCCTAAAATAGTAATTCGTTCTGTCGATGAACAGGAAATTTCCAGACTACTTTTAATCGCTGATAGCTTGAATCTGCCTGTCACTTTCAGGGCGGCGGGAACAAGTCTTTCGGGGCAGAGTATAAGCGATTCTATCTTGATTGTTGCAGGCAAGCAATGGGAGAAGTATTCAATTTCTCCCGACTATAAAACCATAACTCTTCAACCGGGATTAATAGGTGAACGAGTTAACCAGATTCTAAAACCTTTTGGGCGAAAGTTTGCTCCTGATCCTGCTTCTGTAAAATCTGCAATGGTGGGAGGTATTATCATGAATAATGCTTCCGGGATGAATTGCGGAACTCATGCAAATAGTGACAAGATGTTGCTCTCTGTACGGATAGTAATGGCTGATGGTACTATTCTGGATACAGGAAATGAGAAGAGTAAAAGAGATTTTGCAAATAAAAAGCCTGATTTTATTAAAGGCATTGAGGCTTTACGTGATAAAATAAGGAATGATGAAAAGTTATCTGAAAGAATTCGATATAAATATTCCATAAAGAATGTAACCGGATTAAATATTCTCCCTTTTGTTGAGCATGACGATCCTTTTGAAATCATTACCCACCTGATGGTTGGCTCCGAAGGAACATTGGCCTTTCTTTCTGAAGCAACCATGAAAACAGGGTATGATTATCCGTTCAGCGCCAGCGCCATGCTTTATTTCAAGGATATAAAAGAGGCATGCCGTGCTGTTGTGGCAATAAAAAAAGGACCGGTTATGGGGGCAGAGTTACTCGATTCAAAGTCACTCAGCTCAGTGAACGACCCAACAGGTGAGGGGCTTACTGCTGTTCTGACAGAAACAAAAGCTGCTGCCAAGCAAGAATTGGAGGATCAGATAAAGGAGATTGAGACAATTCTTGAATCTTTTGAAACATATACACCGGTTCATTTTACTGATAAGGAAAGTGAATATTCCAAGTATTGGAACATCCGTTCCGGAATTTTTCCATCAGTAGGGGGCACCCGTGAATTGGGTACAACAACTTTGATTGAAGATGTAGCTTTCCATATAGAAAACTTACCCGAAGCAACTGCTGAGTTGCAAGCTTTATTGGTAAAACATGGCTATGCAGATGCCTGTATATACGGTCATGCACTGGAAGGAAACTATCACTTTATCATTAATCAGGCGTTTGATACGGATGAAAAGGTTCGTAAATATGAGAACCTGATGAATGAGGTGAAGACTTTAGTGGTCGACAAATATGATGGATCTTTGAAAGCCGAACATGGCACAGGGCGAAACATGGCACCTTTCGTTAAATACGAATGGGGTGAGGCTGCCTTTGAGGTGATGAAAGCGGTAAAGAATCTATTTGATCCTAAGAATTTGATTAACCCCGGAGTTATCTTTAATGATGATCCCGAATGTCATATTAAGAATTTCAAACCGCTGCCTCTTACCAATGCTCATGTTGATAAGTGTATTGAGTGCGGTTTTTGTGAAGTAAACTGTTTGACTTGCGGATTTACACTTTCTTCCAGACAACGTATTGTTATTCGCAGAGAGATTTCCAGACTGAAAAAATCAGGTGAGGACAATGAACGTTTGGCCAAACTCGAAAAACAATATAAGTACCTTGGTAACCAGACTTGCGCAGGAGACGGACTTTGCTCCATGTCATGTCCGATGAATATAAATGTGGGAGACCTTACGCATGATATCCGTCAGGAAGAATTGCCGGTTGGAAGCTTGGGGTATAAGATTGGTGATTTTGCAGCCAACCATTTTCAGGGGATGAAGAGTCTGCTTCGTCCGGTGCTGAGTCTGGCTAATGGAGCTCATTCTGTGTTGGGTACCAAAACAATGACTTCTCTTACAAAAGGCATTCGTTATGTATCAATGGATAACTTTCCATTGTGGACTCCCGCAATGCCTAAAGCTTATTATCCGCATAAAATTACTCAAAAGAGTGAGCCGTTGAAGGTTGTTTATTTTCCAAGCTGTCTTAATCAAATGATGGGAACAGCAAAAGAGGCTCCGGATGCTACTCCTTTAGTGGACAAAACAGTTCAGCTACTCCAGAAAGCAGGGTATGAAGTAATATTCCCTAAAGATATGGACAAACTTTGTTGCGGAACTATCTGGGAAAGTAAAGGAATGATGGATATTGCAGACCGTAAATCAGCCGAACTTGAAGAGGCATTGTTTGCTGCCACTGAACAAGGTAAATATCCGGTGCTTTGCGATCAGAGTCCTTGTTTGCACCGCATGCGAAATGTAATGACGAAAGTTAAGTTATACGAACCGGTTGAATTTATCTACACTTTCCTGAAAGATAAGTTAGAATTCACTCCAATAGATAAATCTGTTTCCATCCATATAACCTGTTCTACTCAAAAAATGGGATTACGAGATCAGATGATAGCTTTGGCTAGTCTTTGTTCAACAAAGGTAATTATCCCCGAAGAGGTAGGATGTTGCGGCTTTGCAGGCGACAAAGGCTTTACGCATCCCGAGGTAAATACCTACGCTCTCCGAAAATTGAAGCCTCAATTAGAGAAGGCTGGGGTAGAAGTAGGATATTCAAACAGCCGGACTTGCGAAATTGGCCTGACAACTAATTCCGGAATCCCTAATATTTCGATTGTATATCTTGTAGATCAATGTACAACAGCAATAACAAAATAAAAATACTATGAAAACAAACGTAAGTCAACGACTGCTGGCATTGGATATACTAAGAGGTATTACCATTGCAGGAATGATTTTGGTAAACAATCCCGGTACATGGGGCTCAATCTATGCACCTCTTGGTCATGCGGAATGGATAGGATTAACTCCTACCGATTTAGTATTTCCATTCTTTATGTTTATAATGGGGATCTCAACTTATATTTCGCTTAGAAAATATAATTTCGAGTTCAGTCATTCAGCAGCTTTGAAGATCTTAAAGCGTACGTTGGTTATTTTTGCTATTGGTCTTGGAATTGGTTGGCTATCCTTATCTTTCCGTACATATAATTCATTGATTGCAGAGAATCTTCCGTTTGGCGAACGTCTTCTGCAATCGGTTACAAACTTTGCCCATCTTCGCATACTTGGAGTAATGCAGCGACTAGCCCTTTGTTATGGTGCAACAGCTATTATTGCCATTTTGGTAAGGCATAAATATATACCGGTAATTGTTCTGGTTACTCTTTTTGCCTACTTCCTGTTATTAATGACAGGCAATGGCTTCGAACAAAGCGAACAGAATATTATTTCTGTATTCGATCAGGCAATTCTGGGTGTGGACCACATGTACAAGGATGCCGGTCTGGCTATCGATCCGGAAGGATTGCTTAGCACTATTCCTTCCATTTGCCATGTATTGATAGGATTCTGGTGTGGTGAATTGTTGATGAGCGTTAAAGATAACGGAGAACGTATTCAACGGTTGTTTCTGGTTGGTACAGTTCTCACATTTTCAGGTTTACTGTTAAGTTATGGCTGCCCTATCAGTAAGAAGATATGGTCACCCACATTTGTTTTGACTACATGCGGATTAGCATCCAGTTTCCTAGGCCTGCTTATCTGGATTATAGATATTAAAGGATATAAAAAATGGTCTCGCTTCTTTGAGGCCTTTGGTGTTAATCCTTTATTTATCTATGTAACAGGAGCTGTACTTTCAATATTTACAGGTAGTATCCTTTTCTACTTTGATGATAAAATGGTTAGTTTGAAACTATACTTATACAAATATATCCTTCAGCCTCTTTTGGGCGATTTTCCTGGCTCATTAGCTTTTGCACTGTTGTTTGTGGGTGTGAACTGGATGATTGGATATGTATTATACAAAAAGAAAATATATATTAAAATATGATATTAATAGCAGACAGTGGCTCTACCAAGACAGATTGGTGTTTGGTAGAGAATGGACAGATAGTCCAACGAATCTTGACAAAAGGAACAAATCCTTTCTTTCAGTCGCAGGAAGAAATTAGTCAGGAAATAGAGGAGGCATTATTGCCACAGATTAAAGATTGCAGTATAGAATCAGTGTTTTTTTACGGTGCAGGTTGTGCGTTTCCCGAAAAGAATGAAATAGTTCGCCTGGCTATAGCCCAACACATTAAGGCACCAGTAGAGGTGGGAAGTGATCTTCTTGCTGCGGCTCGTGCTTTGTGTGGAAAGAATTCAGGTATAGCATGCATTTTAGGAACAGGGTCTAATTCTTGTTTTTATAATGGGGAAGAGATTGCAGATAATGTCTCACCTCTCGGGTATATTTTGGGAGATGAAGGTAGCGGAGCTGTACTTGGAAGGTTATTGGTTGGTGATTGTTTAAAGAATCAACTGTCGCCCGAACTAAAAGAGAAGTTCATGAATCAGTTTCAGCTAACACCGGCAATAATCCTGGAGAATGTTTATAAGAAGCCTTTCCCAAATAGATTCTTGGCTCATTTATCTCCATTCCTTGCACAGAATATTGAGAACCCGGAAGTTCACCAATTGGTACTGAATAGTTTTAAATCGTTCTTTGTAAAGAATGTAATGCAGTATGATTACCAGCATAATAAAGTTCATTTTGTAGGATCAGTAGCTGTTAATTATAAAGATGTACTTTTTGAAGCTGCAGAGGAACTTCATATTCAGATAGGTACAATTATAAAGAGCCCAATGGAGGGACTTGTGGCTTATCATTCAAACTAAACAATAAACCAAAAATAAGATATGTCATTTATAAAAATAACCGAGCACCCATCTCTTCATGATAATCTGGAAAAGAAATCAGTCAGAGAATTGCTGGAAGGAATTAATGAAGAAGACCAGAAGGTAGCTATTGCTGTTCAAAAAGCAATTCCACAAATAGAAAAATTAGTAACACAGATAGTTCCCCGCATGAAACAAGGTGGACGAATCTTCTATATGGGAGCAGGCACCAGTGGACGATTAGGCGTTTTGGATGCTTCCGAAGTACCTCCAACATTTGGTATGCCTCCTACATTAGTTATTGGACTGATAGCAGGTGGAGATACGGCTTTGCGTAATCCGGTGGAGAATGCCGAGGATAACATGGAACGTGGATGGGAAGAACTGGTGGAACATCAGATCAATGAGAAAGATACAGTGATTGGTATTGCTGCTTCAGGAACTACTCCTTATGTGATTGGTGCTTTACGAAATGCACGCGCGCATGGCATCCTTACTGGCTCAATTTCCAGTAACCCTGCTTCTCCATTATCTGCAGAAGCAGAAGTTCCAATCGAAATGATTGTTGGTCCTGAATTCGTAACCGGAAGTTCACGTATGAAATCGGGAACCGGACAAAAGATGATTCTGAACATGATTACTACATCTGTAATGATTCAACTTGGTCGCGTAAAAGGAAACAAGATGGTAAATATGCAGCTCTCTAATAAGAAGCTGGTGGACCGTGGTACACGAATGGTTTCTGAAGAATTGGGATTGGAATATGAACAGTCCAAACGCTTACTGTTGATGTATGGTTCTGTGAAGAAAGCAGTAGACGCATATCGTGCACAACAAAGTAATGAATCAAAATGAAAAGGGCATCACTTTTTTTAGTTCTAAGCTTACTTTTTTGTGCAAATAGTTTTGCTCAACAAGATAAGTACACTACTTATTACTACCAGCGTGCTACATTGTTTGAGAAACTGCCAATCACATCTACCGATATTGTTTTTCTAGGCAATAGTCTGACGGATGGCTGTGAGTGGGCCGAACTTTTTGGCAATCCCCACATCAAAAACCGTGGAATAAGTGGCGACGAGATTATGGGAATATATGATCGGATTGACCCTATACTGAAAGGTAAGCCGGCAAAGATATTCCTGTTGACCGGAGTAAATGATGTTTCTCACGACCTTACGGCAGATAGCATTCTTGTAATGTACAGGAAGTTAGTGAACAAAATCAAATCAGATTCTCCTAAAACAAAGCTCTATATTCAAAGTGTTCTTCCGGTGAACGATGAATTCACTCGTTTTCCTAAAGTGCATAATAAAACACAAGTGATACTTGATATTAACAAAGGTTTAAAGCAATTGGCAAAAGAGAAAGGGTATACTTATATAGACCTGTATACTCACTTTATTGCTCCGGGAACTCAAAGCCTTGATAAGAAATATACAAATGATGGCCTTCACCTTTTAGGACCGGGATATCTGGTTTGGAAAGAGGTGTTAAAGCCTTATATGAAATAAATATCTTGCTTTTTTTAATTAGGTGTTTTGTTAGTAAAGGGAAAAGCTTCCATTTTGAATGGAGGCTTTTTTTATGAGCATTGGCGGGATGTTTTTATAACTTCCTCGGATGTTTTTTATTCTTTTGTACAAAAGAATGCAATCTTCTGTACAGAAGAATTAATTGTTCTGTACAAAACAAATCATTCTTTTGTACAAGGTATTTTGAATGTAACGTTATACAATCTGAATAGTATACGCTTCTTTTTCTCTTCTAAACGGGTAATCGCCTCGCAACTGCTCAAACAGCTCGGGATTGGCCTTCAAAGCGTTGCTGTCTCTCCTTGGATCATACATTTGCAGATAAGCATCTGTTTCGGTTGAGGCTTTAATTACTGAGCTGTCCGGTTGGATAGGTTGAATATCAAAATCCGGATTAATATGGAAAAAGCGGCAAAATGATTCTAACGACATACGGGTGGCGTTAGCTTTTCCATCTGCTGAATAACCTGCAATATGAGGAGTCCCCAGAAATACTTTGTTAAGCAATTCAAGGCTGATATCAGGTTCGTTCTCCCATACATCAATAACCGCTTCGCTGATTTGCTTCTTCTCTAAAGCAGAGAGCAGGGCAGAGGTTTCAGTTACTTCACCCCGAGAGGTATTTATAATAACCGGACTCTTTTTTAGCGAACTGAAGAATTCGGCATCGGCCAGATGGTATGTTTTATATTTGCCTTCCTTGTTTAGCGGAGTGTGGAAAGTGATTACGTCACATTCACGAGTTATGGTCTCCATATCCGTAAACATACCGGCACCTTCTTTGTCGGCACGAGGAAGATCGTTCATCAATACCCGCATACCCAGTGATTGGGCAACATTACATACCTTACTTCCCACATTTCCTATACCAACAACACCAATACATTTCCCTTTCAGCGTAAATCCTTTCTCTTTTTCCAGAAGTAATAGAGTGGAATGAATGTATTGAGCTACAGAAGCAGAATTGCATCCCGGAGCATTTGTCCAAGTAATCCCAGCCTCTTTGCAATAATCAGTGTCAATGTGATCAAAACCGATAGTTGCAGTAGCGATAAACTTCACTTTACTTCCTTCCAATAATTCACGGTTACAGTGGGTACGGGTACGTATAATCAGTGCATCGGCATCACGAACAATCTCAGGAGTGAATTTAATTCCGGGTATATATATAACTTCATTAGGAGTAACTCCTCCAAGTTTTTCAATAATTCCCTCAATGTAGGGAATCTTATTATCAATAATTACTTTCATTTAGTTAGTCTTTTAAAAATATCCTCCAGAGACTCTTCCTTAGTTAGCTCACTCATCTGTGCATCAGCCACAATATTACCCTTATGAATAATAATTGCATGTTGGCACAAATCAGAAACTTCCTGTAAGGAGTGAGAAGAAAATAGAATTGTTTTTTCCTTTCCAAGTTCTCTGATCAGAGAATGGATTTCAGTTAGTTGGTTAGGATCAAGGCCCGATGATGGCTCGTCCAGAATCAGCACTTCGGGGTTATGTATTAAAGCCTGCGCCAGTCCCACTCGCTGACGGAATCCTTTCGACAGTGTTCCTATGGTCTTACCGCAAACTTCCTCCAGCTTTACACGTTCAATCATCTCGTCTACCAAACCATGTAGGTTAGCTACCCGGTAAATCTGGCCAACATATTCCAGATACTCTCTGACATACATCTCCGGATAAAGCGGATTGTTCTCCGGCAGATAACCAATGCAACGCTTGGCAGCAATGGGATCTCTGGTTATATCATTTCCGCATACGCTAACCGTACCCTTGAAATCGGTCAGCCATCCTGTAATAATTTTCATGCATGTTGATTTGCCTGCTCCGTTTGGTCCAAGAAAAGCAGCAATTTCTCCCGGGTGCACCTCAAAGCTCACATTATGAAGCACTTCCTGATTTCCGTAGAATTTGGATACATTAGATAATCTGATAGACATATATTAATGCATATTTGGGTAGAAGATTAACCACAAAAGTACTAAAAGTTGCTCATTTAACTAATAAAATGTGCGAAAAATTGTTTCTTCGGGAATGAATGTATATTTTTGCGCTCTACTTTTAAAAATACTGATTATGACATTTAGTAACCTTTGCAACGAGATTTTCTTTCAATCAACAGAGAATTACCATGTGACTGATAGTGTAGATGCTCCGATTCAGAATCCTTATGAGCTGAAAACTATTGAGTATTATTTATATTTGAAGAATTGGATAGATGCCGTGCAATGGCATTTTGAAGATATTATACGTGATCCTCAGATTGATCCGGTAGAAGCGCTTACTTTGAAAAGACGCATTGATAAGTCTAATCAGGATCGTACAGATTTAGTAGAGCTGATTGACAGCTATTTCTATGATCAGTATAAGGACTTGAAGCCTTTGGCTAATGCAACTATTAATACAGAAAGTCCGGCATGGGCTGTAGACCGTCTTTCTATCCTTGCCTTGAAGATTTTTCACATGAACGAGGAAGTGAAGCGTACAGATACTACTCCCGAACATCACGAACAGTGTCAGAAGAAATTAGATATCCTTTTGGAACAGAAAAAAGATTTATCTACAGCTATTGATCAGTTATTAGATGATATTAAGGCTGGCAGAAAGTATATGAAAGTATACAAACAGATGAAGATGTATAACGACCCAGCTCTTAACCCAGTTCTTTACGCTAAGAAGTAATAATGGCTAAGATATTGATTATTCGTTTTTCCGCGATAGGAGATGTAGCAATGACTATCCCGGTGATTCATTCGCTTGCCCTTCAGCATCCTGAACATGAATTTACTGTGTTGAGTCGTTTGTCGCTTCGTCCACTATTTATAGGATTGCCTCAGAATGTTCATTTTATGGGAGCCGACTTGCATGGCAAACATAGTGGGTTGCTGGGACTACACCGATTATTCTATAACGAGTTGAAGCCTCAGAACTTTGATTACGTAGCCGATTTACACAATGTACTCCGTACAAAAATAATTCGTCTTCGCTTCAAAATGATGGGTATTCCAACCGCTTACATCTTTAAAGGACGTTTGGGTAAGAAGAAACTGACCAACAGATACCATAAGGTATTTGAGAATCAGAAATCATCCTTCCGTAGATACACAGACGTCTTCAAGGCTTTAGGTTTTCCAATTCAGCTTAATTTTACTTCCATCTTTGGTGAAGGAAGAGGCGATATGTCTCAGATTCAACATATCACCGGAGATAAAGGCGACCTGAAATGGATTGGTATAGCACCTTTTGCCAAACATAAAGGAAAAGTTCTTCCCCTGGATAAGCAGGAAGAAGTGATTGCTCATTTTGCAAAAGATCCTCGTGTAAAGGTATTCCTTTTTGGAGGAGGGAAAAACGAAGAGTCTGTTCTTACCTCATGGGTAAATAAATATCCTTCTGTAACATCACTGATTGGTAAGCTTAACATGAATACCGAACTCATTCTGATGAGTTATCTGGATGCAATGGTGTCTATGGATTCCGCAAATATGCATCTGGCATCGTTAGTCAATACGCCGGTCGTATCAGTTTGGGGAGCCACCCATCCGTATTGCGGATTTATGGGCTGGAAACAATCTCCGATGAATGCTGTTCAGGTTGATCTTCCATGCCGTCCATGTTCTGTATTTGGAAACAAATCTTGCTATCGTAAAGATTATGCTTGTCTGAATATGATTACTTCCGATATGATTATTAAAAAGATAGAAAGCGTAATATTTTAAATAGAATGAAGATACTTCTGAATCCGGCTTTTGAATCATTGCGAACTTTTGTAGAATCAATTCCTCAGATATTTGGGGAAGAAGGAGAAACCATATACAGAGGTCGGAATAAGATTAAAGTAATCAGAGTAGGAGAGATTGACGTAAATGTCAAAAGATATAGAGTCCCGATGTTCTTTAACCGGGTTATTTATACTTTTATAAGAAAAAGCAAAGGATTGCGTGCCTTTGAGTATCCGCAACAATTGCTCGAGAAAGGTTTTGAGACTCCGCAGCCGATAGCCTATATTGAGGAAAGAAGTTTTGGCTTGATTGGATATTCTTATTTTGTGAGTGTGCATTGTTCATATAGCCGCAGATTCTATGAATTTGGCGATGCAGATATAAAAGACTGTTCGGATATTGTTGTAGCATTTGCACGTTTTACGGCAAAGCTTCATGAAGCCGGAATATTACACCTCGATTATTCACCCGGCAATATCCTTTTTGACAAAGAAGATGGTGAATATAAGTTTTCTTTGGTAGATATAAACCGGATGAAATTTGGAAAGGTAAGTGTTGAAGCGGGTTGTGCAAACTTTGCCAGGTTATGGGGACAAATACCTTTCTTTGAACTGCTTGCTAAAGAATATGCTGCAACGCGTGGAGCAGATGAGGCTTTATGCCGGGATTTAATTCTGACTTACAGAAGAAAGTTCTGGACTCGCTTTGCAAAAAAACATCAGGTAAAATATACGCTGAATTTTTAATAGAACAGTAAGATATTTCATATTATGGGAAAGCACTATTTGTTTTTCGTTTCATTGACTTATTCTTTTTCTATTTTACGCCCTCTTCAGGATGAAATATGGCGAAGAGGAGATGATGTAGCCTGGTTTATTGAAGACTCTTGCGAAAGCTGGCTCACAGAGAATGAAAAGCAATTAAAGACAATACAGGAGGTGATTGACTATAACCCGATTGCAGTTTTTGCACCCGGAAACTTTGTTTACGACTTCTTTCCCGGAGTAAAGGTCGCTGTTTTTCATGGATATGCCATGAAAAAGCGAATAGAAAAGATCGATGATCACTTCACCATCAGGGGATGGTATGATATATATTGCACGCAGGGAGAAAGTACTACACCCTATTTTAAAGAACTGGAAAAAAAATATGGTTTCTTTAAAGTGTATGAAACTGGTTGGTGTAAGGTTGATCCTTTTTTTGATAAGGCTGCATCTCATACAGATCAAAGAGAAAATCCAACAGTTCTTTACTCACCTACATTTACCAAAGGAATTTCTTCTGCGCCTTTTTTATGGGAAACAATAAAACAATTGGTTGAAACCAAGCCCTGGAACTGGATTATAACTTTCCATCCAAAACTTGATGATCCCGAACTTATCCAAAAATATAAAGCACTGGCCGATACGCATGATAACGTAGTTTTTTATCGTTCCAACGACGGCCTTAACACATTTAGAAAAACTGATGTTATGCTATGCGATAGCTCATCCATTATTGTGGAATACATGTTCCTGAATAAGCCGGTTGTTACTTTTCGTAATACTCATCCGGGTAATCACTTGCTGGATGTTATTAATGAAAACGAGATTGGAGATGCTATTGAAAAGGCGCTTACACGTCCCAAAGAGCTTATGGATAACATCTATACTTATACCATGCACCATGAACCGCATCGTGACGGGAAGAATTCGGCCCGTGTATTAGATGCTGTTGATGATTTTATAGAGAACTATAAGGGGAAGATTAAATCGAAACCTCTTAACTTAATACGAAAAATAAAACAAAGATTGAAGTTGATGTATTATCGTTGGTAATTCTACTTTTTTTATTTCATATTCCTATACGCTTTATGCAGTATTTTTATATTGATATAGTTTAATTGATGTAATTGTTTTACTTTTGTAAAAAATTATATTGTAAATATAATTAAAATAGTAGTGTCAATAAATAAACTATTCGTATTAAACTATTGATAATGATTGATAAAGAATGCATATCAAAGATTATTGTATGCGCCCATAAACCAGATTTTTTTATATCAGATGATTTGTATATTCCTATTCAGGTTGGTAAATCCATATCTAATATTGATCTGGGAATTCAGGGAGATAATTCAGGTGATAATATAAGTGAAAGAAACAGAGAATATTGTGAACTCACAGCTCATTATTGGGCATGGAAAAATTTAAAAGGGATTGATCAGATTGGTTTAGCACATTATCGGAGATATTTAAATTTTTCAAATAATTCGTCTGTTCTTTTAAATGTTAAATCCAGCAATGAAGTAAATTCTCCTAAAACAGATTTTAATAAATTGCTTGATAAATATGACATAGTTCTTTCTAATTATGATTATCATACTGTTTCTAATAAAATTCACTATTGTTATAAACACATTTTAGAAGACTATGAGATCTTAAGGGAAACTTTAGCGGAATTATTTCCAGAGTACATACCGTCTTTTGATCATATAATGATAAGAACCAATAAAGCATCTGTTGGAAATATGTTTTTTACAAAGTGGCCTGTTTTTGATGCTTATTCTGAATGGCTTTTTACTTTGTTGTTTGAAGTAGAGAGAAGGGTAAAGCTATCTTCATACGACTATCAGCGCAGAGTTTTTGGCTTAATGGCAGAACGTTTGATTGATGTTTATTGTCATTATAATAATTTGAAAGTTAAGCGATACCCAATATTGTATATTGCAGATATTCCAGATGACAAAAAAAATAAGAGTGCGTTAATTTATAATTTAAAAAAAATGAGAAAGACTGTGGTGTTTCATTTATCATCAAAAAGACGTCTTTAAAACTAAACTTTAACAAAATGCATATAGCATGTAATATAGACAGTAATTATGTCCGCTTTTGCTCAATAATGCTGGTCTCTTTGTTCGAAAATAATAAAGGTGAATCTTTTGATATACATATTGTTACTCAGGATATTTCTGAAGAAGGACAAAAGACCTTGAAGGATATTGTTTGTGAACAGTATAAGCAAAGAATCTATTTTTATTTCGTAAATACTGATTTAGTTAATGATTTTCCTATTGACTCTACTAGCCATATTAGTATATCCACCTATTTACGCCTCTTTTTGGGTAGTGTTTTACCCTCTTCCTTATCAAAGGTACTATACTTGGATTGCGATATAATAATTCGTTCTTCAATTGCTGCTTTTTGGAACATCGATCTTACCGGTTATGCAATAGGATGTGTAGAGGATATGTGGAGCGACAGAGATGAGAATTACTCTCGTCTTGAATACCCAAAGGATTTCTCTTATTTTAATGCGGGTGTGCTGCTAATTAATCTCGACTATTGGAGACAAAATAATCTGGAAAAAGAATTTACTAACTATGTTAAGCACAATGCAGAAAAACTTCTATTTAATGATCAGGATGTGTTAAATCAAGTACTGCACGATAAGAAACTGTTTATTCCATTTAAATGGAATATGCAAGATGGCTTTTTCCGTCGCAGAAGAAGGATTAGAAAAGAAACCTGGGATATTTTAGATAAAGAGTTATGTAATCCTGCAATACTCCATTTTACTGGAAGTAAGAAGCCTTGGCATTATAAATGTATGCATCCATATAAATCAGAGTTTTATGTGTACCAACGTTTAACTAAGTGGAAAGACTGTTACCCTCAAATAGATTACTATTTCTTGTTTTTTATGATTATTCAGAGATTAGCTATATCTTTGGGGATCAAAAGACGTAAATTCAGGAAGTTTAAAAAACAATGGATATAAAGTACGATTATTTAATTGTAGGAACAGGACTTTTTGCCTCTGTGTTTGCTTATCATGCAAAGAAAATGGGTAAAAAATGTCTGATGATAGACAAGCGTTCTCATTTAGGTGGTAATATCTATTGTGAGGATGTAGATTCTATAAATGTTCATAAGTATGGAGCACATATATTTCATACAAGCAATAAGGAAGTATGGCAATTTGTTAATTCATTTGTAGAATTCAACCGGTTTACCAACTCTCCGTTGGCAAATTATAAGGATGTACTTTATAATCTGCCTTTTAATATGAATACCTTTAGCAAGCTTTGGGGGGTAAAAACACCACAGCAAGCGAAAGAAAAGCTCGAAGAGCAAAGACAGCGTTATGCACATATTGAAACACCTGCAAATCTGGAAGAACAGGCATTAAAGCTTTGCGGTGATGATATTTATTATGCTTTCATAAAGGAATATACAGAAAAGCAGTGGGGGCGTTCAGCTAAAGAACTTCCTGCATTTATTATTAAACGGATTCCTTTCCGTTTTACCTATGATAATAATTACTTTAATGACGACTATCAGGGTATTCCCAAAGGAGGATATAATAAATTGATAAATGGTTTGCTTGATGGTGTTGAAGTAAAGCTGAATACAAATTACTTTGATCATAAAGCCGAACTTGATAAGTTGGCTGATACAGTTCTTTTCACGGGACGAATTGACGAATTGTTTAATTATGAATTTGGTGTTTTAGAGTATAGAAGTTTATCTTTCGAGCATGAACGACTGGATATTGACGATTTTCAAGGAAATGCAGTTGTTAATTACAATGAGCGGAGTGTTCCATTTACAAGGATTATAGAACATAAGCATTTTGAATTTGGAAACCAGCCATTTACTATTATAACCCGCGAGTATCCGAGCGAATTCTCAGGCAACAACGAACCTTATTATCCTGTTAACGATGATAAGAATATGCAGATATATTCCAAATATAAAGAAAAAGCAGAGTTAAATGGAAAGCTCTTGCTGGGCGGCCGATTGGCTCAATATGCATATTTCGATATGGATGATACTGTCGAAGCTGCATTGAGACTGGTGAAAAAAGAATTGTATAATCTCTAAAAAGAGAAAGAATGAATAAGTATTATCTTTCAAAGAACTATCCCAATCTGTCCAGTGCCGGTAACAAGGCCAAAACCGATATTGAAATAATCTTGTCTGACGCTGGCTTTGTTAATGTAGGATTAAGGCAAACTCATTATAACAGTAAGTTGCTGGGATTTATATTCACTCTGCTGGGAGTGCTGAAAGCTTCTTTTTTAATCTCTAAAGGTGATTGGCTTGTACTTCAGTATCCTCTGAAGAAATATTTTTCATTTATTTGTAAAGTAGCTCACCTTAAAGGCGCAAAGGTTACAATTGTTATTCACGATCTTGGGAGCTTTCGAAGAGGAAAACTAACCATTCCTCAGGAAATAGCACGGCTTAATAATGCAGACTATATAATTGCCCATAACAAGAAAATGGCAAATTGGCTGAAAGAACATGGAAGTGCGTCTGAATTGGGCTGTTTGGAGATCTTTGATTATCTTTCTGCTAATGTCTCAAAAAATACGGCTAAGATAAATCTACCATTTAGTATAGTATATGCAGGCGGATTGAGTTATAAGAAGAATGCATTTTTATATAAGCTGGGAGAATATGTAAAAACATACAGGTTTGTTCTGTATGGATCCGGTTTCAATGAAGAACTTCTTGGTGGTAATCAGAACTTTGCATATAAAGGATTTGTTCCATCCGATGAGCTGATCTCAACAGCAGAAGGACATTTTGGTCTGGTTTGGGATGGAGATTCTATCGATGCCTGTAGCGGAGCTTTCGGAGATTATCTGCAATATAATAACCCTCACAAAACATCCTTTTATATTCGTTGTCAGTTGCCTGTAATAATCTGGAAGAAAGCAGCTCTGGCCCATTTTGTTGAGGAAAATAATATAGGTATCTGCGTAGGTTCACTGGCAGAACTTGATCAGATTTTTTCGTCATTAACCGCAGAACAGTATCAGGCGATGAAGAATAATGTGATCAATGTGAGCGATAAGTTAGCTAAAGGATATTTTATCACCAAGGCAATTGAAGAATCAGAGCGAGCATTGTTTTAGCTTCACTCAGAATCCTTATTTCCTGCCAAAGTCGGCAGGAATCTCGCCCCATTCTTTGGTCTCCCATTTAATAATCCGGTTAGAGAATTTATTATTCTTTAGCCAGTTTTCTGCCCGTTCTATAATCTGAAATAACTCTTCGGTCTCAGCAGTACGGGGTAGCTTGGTTTTGCATTTCTTTTGTTTAATCCAGCTGATAGCATTTGCACTATCACTGTAGATAGGCATTGTGAGATTCTTTTTGCTAAGCAGAGCCAGTCCGTGAGCCAAAGCCAGAAACTCTCCAATATTATTGGTCCCTTTCATGGGTCCGAAATGAAAAATCTCTTCTCTTGTTTTTAAGTAGACCCCTCTATATTCCATTGCTCCCGGGTTACCACTACAAGCAGCGTCAACAGCCAGACCTTCTTCAATAACACTTGCAGGGAGAGCTCTCTTAGTTGTTGATTTCGTTTTCTTCCCCATATAAGCGTATGGTGAGGAAGAATAAGCCTGATCGGCCTCTTCTTTAGAGTTGAAAGACTTATACTTTGCACCTACAAATCCCTTTATCTGAAGCTGACATTCGTTCCAGGAAGTATAAATTCCCGGTGTAACACCTTCCCAAACCACATAATATTTCTGTTTTGCCATTGCTTTTTTATTCGGAATATTGTTTCTTGCCTGTATAAGTTGTGGACAAAGATAACTATTTTTTGGTTTATCCCACAAATACGTAGTTTTTCTCGTGCATTGCTAGAATCTTAAGTTTAAAGAACTTTTAGTCTCTATATGCTTGTTTTTTCATCTGATGTTTTGATTTTGTTATTAACTCCTTCTTATAATATTTGGATCTTTCTTTGTTGTATTTAATATGTTAAATGTCAGGTATTTAGTAATTTTATCTTTTATGCTTAGTAAGTTTACAGCCGTAAACCCAAAAGCCTTCAGCCGAGAACCCATGGGCCTTTTATTGTGAACCCATAAGCCCTTGGCCGTGAACTCACTTATTATAATAGATGAATAAGAGTAAGAAAGGTGGTTAATGCATATACTTGAAAAAGGATTATAAGTAAAAATTAGCCATCCTATTATCTAAAGTTTGCAGTAAATAAATAGTTAACGTTGCCTCGTAATTGCAATATTACGTCGAGATAGTATTTTGAAATTCTATTTTTAGTGGTAGATGATGGCAATTTGTAGCAGATAAAATGGTGGAATTTTTTATCTGCCACCTCTGAAATTCCTTTTAGCAAGTGCTTTGAGGGATTTTGGTGGCAGGTGGGAGTAACTTTTTTGTTTTTGAGAAAAAAATTGTGCGAGATAGTACAATCTGTATATGCAATGCTTGGTTGGCTTGACAGAGTTTACAGATTAGCCTGTCTTTGACCCCAGTTTTTTGTGACCATACGCAAGTGTCTCCAGATAGATAATCTCAACGCCTTTACAGAAGAGTTGTTGTCTGTTTTAATAAGATATTTTCATAATATAAATAGAAAAATTCAATACAATATATTAAATTTGCCAAGTGTGTTGCAATTAACTCGAGGTCATACTACGGAATACCTTATCATCAGTTTAAAGCATACCCATTGCCGTCTATAAAAGAATTAAGAAAATATTTTTTTGTTCGGACTTTATATTGATCTAGTTAATAAAACATATGCTATGAAAAAAGTCTTTTTCTTGATAATTAATTTGTTGCTAGTTATGAATTTAGCGGGACAAGTTGATCAAAGACGGAAATCAAGATTGCTCAATTTTATGATGAATAAGAATGTAAATATATACAATTCTTGGGGTAAAGAGAAGATTGTTGCTAATATCAAAGATGATTCAATAACAGAAAACTATCATTGTTTTGATGTTATTTCAAAGAAAGATAGCATGATTAATGTTATTGTTCTATCAACGATGAATCCTAATAAGCAAGTGAAAGGATGGGTAGGGATAACCAATACTGGAATTTACATTCGTCCTCGTAATGCTACTTATGTGATTTATAAGAAGCCAAATTATAAATCTGAATGCATAAGAATTAAATTGTATGGAAGTTACCTTGTAAAAGTGTTAGAGATTAATGATTTATGGCTTAAAGTTGAAGTACGATATAAAAACAAGCTATATAAGTATTGGTTGCCCTATGAATATCAATGTGATGACGTATTTGACTCTTGTACTTGAAAAGATTATTTCTAAGTTGTTAGTTTAAATTGTGTGCTTAGTATGAAGAAAATATATTTTTTATTTCTTATTGTAGCTATAAGTTGGGGGTGCAGAAATAGATCTTCAGAATTGAGTTTCTTTAAAACAATGAATAAATATGCTGAATTTGATTCTATTAAAGATCGATCAATATTGCTTGGATTTGATAAAATTGTTTTAAAAACAACAACTGAAAAGAGGGGAAATAATCATTGCTATCAATTACTTACAAATGATGACGGGGCTTTTAATATAAAAGGGTTGGTTTGGTTGAAAGATAGTGTTATTTACATTGAAGTTCCAAAAGCTAAGTTTAATAATCTAGTGGAAGAGCAAATATTATTCAATTTTCAGAATAAAAATTCAACATGGGATATTAATTATAACATTGGAGATGTTCCTTATTATTTAAATATATCTAAAGAAGGGCGATATTATAGTCCTCAACTGAAAGATAGCATAACGGTCTTCAGAATAGCAAAAGGCATGAAAATGGCTAGTTGGTCTAAAGAATATTATATCGAAGCATCTTTGAAGTATGGATTTGTTAGAATTGTTTATTGGACTTCTAACCGTATATACTATATTGATTTTATACCCAGACAAAAAGTCTTATTTAAAAGAATAATTCCAATTAAATAATATTATGCCAGAATACTTTGATATCTCACTCATAGTAAGCAAAAGAAATAATTCAAAAAATGAAATTCATGATTTTCTTATGAAGATCAATCTGCCTGAAGGCGAAAATGAATCAGAACATTTTGAGAACAGAAAGACAATAGTGTCTCTTTTCGATTATGAGAATGCAGACTTTTATGAAATATGTATTGGCATTCCTAAGCAAACTTACCATAAAGAAGTATTTGAAAATGAATTAAAGCAACTTACAAGTTTTATTCATGAATGTTTTGAGCAGAATGCTTTTATACAATATGCTTTGTGTAGTTTTGAATTGAATGGATACTTGCTTAAAAGTATTAGAAATATTCAAAATTTTGATTGTAACCTATTGAATAGATTTCCAATAGCTTATTATCGAGATGAAATATCAAATTCTCCATTATTATTAGTTAATTTAAGCGCACAAGATATTTTTTGTATAATTTGATAGATGTTGTTTTATGAAATATTATATATTGATTTATAATAGAGCGCCTATAGGTGAAAGTGGCGAATCCTGTAAAAGTAATTATAGTATTGAAGATGCATGTAGAAGTTGTGGTACAGGTGCGATTTTGGTAGGTAAACTGAAAACAAAAGGTTTAAAACAGATAAAAAAAGATTTTTTTATAACACTTGATGATGATTTTATAATATCTGAAAATTTATATCACAAACTTATAACAGATGGTATTAAATTAGGCGATTTAAGAAAGATAGTTGATTATAAAAATAACGATTTGCCTTTTTATCATTTGAATACGAATATAACATTGCCTCCATCTAAAATGAACGACTTTGCTCTTGAGGGGCAATGCCCTGTCTGTAGACGTAATGGGTATTTTAGTAAGGTTATTTTTAACCACTCAAGCAATGTTCCACTAAAGTGTTACCATTTAGTCTAGAATATTCGAAGGGGCAACTTGGTAACTTTTCTTTGATAAAAGTTATTGTTTTTACGTGGGAGTGTACTGGTCTATCTAATCTTACTGCACATGATGTTTTTGTTGTTAGGTATGCACGACCGTTATTGGTTATTAGTGAGAAGTTTAAAGAGTCTCTTGATAAATATGAAATTAAGGGCTTAAAATTTGAAGAAATATTTATTTCAAATGATATATAGAATTAATTGATTTGGAATCATTTAGATATTTGAGATTAATAGGTATAGTTATAAAATTGCTATTTATAGATTTAATAAAAAAGTGAAATATGAGACAAATTACGAAAACAAGTTTAGCGTTATTATTAACATCATTGATTCTTTTTAGTTGCTCTGGAAAATTAAAACAAGTATCAGATGATAAATTTATCGGGATTTGGGAAATCAAGGAGGCGCCATTGATGGATGGAACTCAAATACAGATTAAAAGGGAGAATAATAAATTAGTAGGTCGAATTTATAAGCTTAATGATAATAAATATGTGAAGCTCTTTTCTGATTCAGATGACGTATGGATTCCAGAGATTAGCAGAATCTCAAATTTTGAATTCAAACTGACTGAAAACAAGATTGGGAAAGAGTTGTTCGCTTTATACGGGCAGAAAACTACTCAAGAATTTAAAGTTCAATTTGCAGACGATAATACAATTCAGTTGAGTACAAATGACTCTGATCCAACGAAGTCAACCAGGATATACAAAAGAGTGATAGCGGCTCACTAACAAAAAGGTGGTTGATGATTTGAAATTTAACTAATTATGAAAGCTCGATGTAAGTATAACACAGGTCAAGATTTGAGGCGTTATGAAAATAAATCGTTGAAGGTAGAGGAGTTAGGGCGGTTTGGAGCTACGGGACATACAATATATGGAGAAATAACGGTAGGAAGAGAATATTTGGTGATGGGAATGATAATGTTTGAATCCTATTTATCATATTTAATAGATGATGATGGACTTATTTCAGCTTGCCCTTGTCAGCTATTTGAAGTTGTTGATGATAAGGTGGATCCTAAATGGCATTTTAGATTAATTGAAAAGGAAGAGGATATATATCCTTATATTCAAGCAATTTGGGGCTATTATGAGTTGTGCTATGATAAAAAATCGTATGAAAAATTAATTGTAGAAAAAGCAGAAGATGCTTAT
>Ga0183099_1000086_pt1 | contig 95383 bp, 87 predicted proteins | sample Biomet1_FD_127788 | JGI IMG/M metagenome (GOLD analysis project Ga0183099, IMG submission 127788) | Microbial communities from bioreactor (seeded with anoxic lake sediment) at LBNL, California, USA - Biofuel metagenome 1 | ecosystem: Engineered > Bioreactor > Anaerobic > Unclassified ...
CAATCTGTATATGCAATGCTTGGTTGGCTTGACAGAGTTTACAGATTAGCCTGTCTTTGACCCCAGTTTTTTGTGACCATACGCAAGCGTCTCCAGATAGATAATCTCAACGCCTTTACAGAAGAGCCGTTATCTGTTTTAATAAGAAATTTTCATAATAGAAATAGCAAAAATTCAATACAATATATTAAATTTGTCAAGTGTGTTGCAATTAACTCGAGGTCATACTACGGAGTATCTTTATGATGCTGCAGGGGTAAAACGAAGAGTAAAGCAGATAACTGCAGTGCCGGATATGTTTGTATTTATGGGAACAATTCGTCCAGTATCGAATGATTCTATAAAACAATCACCCAGACGGACTATTGTGATAATGTGATCTATGAAATCGGAGCTCTTAGCAGGATAATTGTTGATGGTGGTTATGTATCGATGTGTGGCACAACGTCCACTTATCATTAGCCCTTATGTGTACTGCTATAATAATTCTGTTAGATATATGATTTAGATGGCAGGTATGGCTCAGATGGATATTACTGGACTGTGTATGCAATGGCAGTATCAATGGGATTGTCAAAGCTATTGAATTTGTATTACATGCCGAAAATTATGATAATGTTGTAAGTAATGTAGCCTCTATTCAAGATACACTTTGGATTATTTCAAATGAAAAAGCATATAATTACAATAAATGGTTTACAAAAATAAGCAAAAATGAAAGTAGTAAAACTTTATATAGGATCAATCGGTGTTAATCTTATTCCGATAATAGCTATGAGATTAATTATGGGAAATACAATTGGAGATGAAAATATGGGATATGTTGTCTTTGGTTTTTTTTTTATAATTGCCTTATTTTTAAATATATCATTTTTTTTTATAAATTTTGAATATATACAAAAGAGTAGAATTAAAGCATTTCTCTCATACTACCTGTCATCGACTTTTCTATTTATTTTGGGAACCTTACTAGTGTTATATGACTGTTTTGCAAACTCAATAAATGGCATTGAAGATTTTTTGTTTCGACTAGTGCTGTATTATTCGTATTTTATAATCAATTTGTTATATGTACTCTATATTAAAAAGAAAGAAATAATAAAATGAATTCAATTCAATTCAATTCAATTCAATTCAATAAAGAACTGTAATGATTCGTATTGGGATAAGAAACAAAAGAGATGATGCTTTATGAAATCAGTCTTACTAATTACTGTGAAAAAGCATTAGTTATATTCAGGAGAAATTTACAATGATTAGTGTGTTTGGCTAAGGAAAATCTAAGTAGAAGAGTATGGTTAATTTTAAAGATGCAGTATTAGGCTTTATATTGTTAGCTTTAGGCATTTTTCTTTTTTACAGAACTATAAAAAGCAAAAAGAAAGATTTTAAAGATGTTTATGGCAATTATATAAGTATTTATTTCGGGGAAATAGGGCTGATATTAACTGGATTATATTTATTCCTTAAAGAATTGATAAAGCTTTTTTAAAAAATGAATAATATGAGAAACTAGGTCAAATATATGGAATTGAATAGAAAGCCAACACTTCAAGAATTGAAACTCATAGAACTTTTAGTAGAAAAAGCTTCAATTAACTTATCTTCTAATTGGAAAGATGAATTGACTGTACAAAATATGGATGATGGACAAATGGGTAGTTTACGTCTATATCCAGATAGAGATCTAATTAGAAAACGTTTTTTTGAGAAATGTGTAAGCGAAGATCAATTTAATGATATAGATGGAATATTAGTTATTGCGTCTTTGTATATTGATAGTGAAAACAAATTGTTTGAACTTGACATCTGGAAAACAAATTATGAACCTCTTAAAAGACTTCCATTTGACTGAGAAACTATCCAAATTTATTTTATCAATTTATGATGTAATAGGAATGAGATTAACTACAATATAATTATTAGGAGGTAAATAGTGATGAAACAGATTTTTAATAATAGATACGTAAAATCATTTAGATTTATATCTTCATATGAATACTTGTACTTTTTAAATAACCAAATGGTTCGAAAAAAGATATTTATTGAAGAATCATACGGAGATTATTATTATTGCTATATTGGGTATAATTCATTAAGTAGCGAGAAATTGTTTACTATTTCTTTTAGTAGCGATGAAAAAGAGGATAATTTGAATTTCTTATTTTGGGATAAAGCAGGATTAATTGTTTTTGATACTGGTAGGAAATTGTATTTTATTGATGATAAACTGGATATTAAACATGATTTCGAGATTACTCTCCCTTTGATTGGTTTATATTTAACAGAAGAGAATAACCTTCTTGTATTGGAAGAGGCCTCATTTAGAGTTCTAAATTCGTCGGGGCAAATCTTAAAAAGAGAATTGCTTGATTTAATAATTGATTTCAGTCTTGAAAATAATTACCTGCATATAGTAACTATTGACGGAGAAAGAGTTGTTTTTAGTCTTGTATAAAAATAGTTTCTGCATAGTTGTGTAACCAATGAAGTTCCTTCTAAATCAGTTTGATACATAATTTTTTATCTGTAGTAACTCAAAATAATCATTTTTGCTAAAAGATATAAAAATATAGATATAAGTATATGAAAAAATATGTATTTACACTATTAGGATTGCTCCTTTCAATATCTTGTTTTTCGGAAAGGAATTTATTTTCATTTATTGATAGCCTAAGGAAAAATGGAGTAGACTCAATTATTGTGCTGAAAGTTGTAGAAGGTGGTGTTTGGGGAACTGAAAGATTAAATAATGATACATGTTCGCCTACTGGTTATTATAAAGGTGTTTATGTTAATAATTATGTTGTTTGGAAAAGGTCTGGGAAATGCTATTTCACTAAAAATCATCCATGTATAAACTATAAGCCTATGTTGGTTGACTGTTTTTCTCTTTTTTTATTTATTAATAAAAATGCTTCCAGAATGAGAAAAGAAAAAATATATCCGGAGAATTATGGATCTAATTCATTTATATGGCATGAGAATAATGTGAATACTCAGGTTTACATTTATTTTAAAAATAAAGTTATACATTTTAAGTTTAATCAAACAGATATTGAAAAAGAATATAACCCTAAATATTTTGATTATAACTTGCAATTAAGAAAGATAAAATTTACTAATAAACTTATTAGAAAATTGAAAACAATAGATATTGGGAATGAGCATAAGTTTGGATTATAATTATGGTGATTTTCTCTTCACTATTTGGTAAATAGAAAAATAGTACTACCTTTGCGCCACAATTGGGAAATGAGGTACTGCTAAAAGTACTGAAGATCGTTAAATTGCAAATTATAAATGGCCCGTTCGTCTATCGGTTAGGACGTTAGATTTTCATTCTAGAAAGGGGGGTTCGACTCCCCCACGGGCTACACTTCAAAACAATCTTAACAGATTACTCCCTTTCAATTCGTTTATAATTCACGGCAAAATTTCCATATCGTTATTCAGGCTTTTAAAAGTCACGTAAATCTGCAATAACAAATCATGCATTAAGTTAATCCAGGAACCGTTTTAAGGATAATCTGAAAAATAGTCTTACTTTTGTACTCCAATAAAAAAGTAACGATGACAGATAGACTTTTAGTGCGGAAAGGGAAGATCAGATGATAGGAATTGAAGCACTTATCAAACAGAATAAAAGCTTTGTTATTTACAGGGTTCCGGAAGAGGAATCTGTTTTAATTCTTCAGTCGGCTGGTCCCTCTATTTCTTTAAATGAACTGGATGAGCTGGATGGGAAGAGGGGATTTGTCTTTGCTCCGTTCCGGATTTCAGACTCGTCTCCGCTTATTCTGATGCAACCGGATGTTTTCATTAAAGGGTGGAAGGATATAAATAATTATCTATCCAAGGAGCAATGTGCAGAGGATCTCTTGTCTGAAGAAGATACGAAAGACTGCCCGCAAGCGGATAATTACGATTCTTATTCACAGGCTTTCTCTTCATTTATTTCTTCGCTCAGAGAAAAAAGATTTGAAAAACTGGTGTTGTCGCGTACTTCAGTGCAGACAAAAAACCCTTCTTTTTCTCTTGAAAAGGCTCTGCTAAATGCATGTGAACGATATGCCGACGCATTTGTTTATCTATATCATACCCCTCAAACGGGGACATGGCTTGGGAGTACGCCCGAGATTCTGCTTTCCGGAAAGGATGAGCGATGGAATACGGTAGCTCTTGCAGGAACTTTACCTTTTCATCGGGCTGTTTTGCCGAATGCCTGGAGTGAGAAAAATATCCGTGAGCAACAATTGGTTGTAGATTATGTTCGGAATCAGTTGACTGCTTTTGGTATAACTCCTGAAGAAAGAGGACCATTTACGGTTCGTGCCGGTGAATTGGCACATCTCAAGAGTGAATTCTCTTTTGCATTACCGGAAAAAGGATGTTTAGGCAGTTTGCTTGCTTTGTTGCATCCCACACCGGCGGTTTGCGGACTTCCTAAAGAAGAAGCATACCGTTTTATTCTGGAGAATGAAGGGTATAACCGTCGTTATTATTCCGGCTTTTTGGGATGGATTAATCCCGATGGAAAGACGGATTTGTATGTAAATTTGCGCTGCATGGAGATTGGTGCTTCTTGTCTTACTCTATATGCCGGGGGGGGATTGTTATCTCATTCGGAGATGGAGCTTGAATGGAAAGAGACGGAGGCTAAACTGCAGACCATGTTGGCGATAATTAAATAAATTGGAGGCTTAGTATGTATTCGAATAAGAAAAATGTTCTTCAGTTGGCTGCGCTGTTGCGCGAATATGGTATTGATCACGTGGTGGTTTCTCCCGGATCACGCATAGCTCCACTTACTCAGACGTTTTCCCAGCATCCGGCATTCAAATGCTTTACGGTGGTGGATGAAAGGAGTGCTGCTTTCTTTGCATTGGGTCTTATTCAGAAACTTAATCGTCCGGTGGCTGTGTGCTGTACCTCGGGTACTGCTTTACTAAACTTTGCTTCGGCTGTGGCTGAAGCTTTTTATCAACAGTTGCCGCTACTTGTTATCTCTGCCGACCGTCCTGCTGCATGGATAGGACAGATGGACGGACAAACACTTCCTCAACCTGGTGTATTTAATACATTGGTAAAGAAGTCAGTTCAACTACCCGAACCTATTACCGAAGAGGATGAATGGTATTGTAACCGCCTTATTAATGAGGCTTTGCTGGAGTTGAACCATCACGGTAAGGGGCCGGTACAGATCAATGTTCCACTTTCTGAACCTCTTTTTGAATTTACTACCAAAGAACTTCCGCAGGTAAGGGCGATACGATACTCGGGTGGTTATCCCAAATCTCTGGATAATAGCGAATATTTCCGCAATCAATGGGCAAAGAGTAGTAAACGAATGATTATCGTAGGTCAGCTTTTACCCGATGAAAAGGTGAGAAAAGCCATTGAGGAGGTTGCTAAGAAATGGGATTGTGTGATTTTGGCTGAACATATATCAAATATTTCTTCCTGCCCCGTAATTGGCAATTTCGATCAGATAATATATGCTCTTCCAGAAGAAAAGTGGAATGAGTTTACCCCCGATTTATTGATTTACTTTGGTGGACATATTGTTTCCAAACGAATAAAGAAATTCCTCAGAAAGCAACGTCCGGCTCAACACTGGCATGTTTCTTTGGATGGTTCTGTTCCTGATCTTTTCCAATCGTTGACGGATGTGATTGAGATGAATGAAGCGTTTTTCTCTCTGTTGGGTTCTCCCGATGAACCGGAAATCGCTTCTTACAGCTTGCTCTGGAAACATAAATCGGATGAACTGAAAAGTAAAAAAGATATGTTTACGGCAACTATGCCTTACTCTGATTTGTTTGTGCTAAATAATCTTTTGCCTCTTTTGCCGGAAAAGGCTGCTTTGCAACTGGGTAATAGTTCTTCTATCCGTAATGCTCAGCTTTTTGATTTGAATCCTAATATTCCGGTTTATTGCAACAGAGGAACGAGTGGCATTGACGGTTCTATGTCTACGGCTGTAGGATTTGCTGCGATTCATCCGGATTTTACGTTTCTGGTAATTGGCGATCTCAGCTTCTTTTATGACGTAAACGGGCTGTGGAATAAGCATATAAACAAGAACTTACGTATTATGCTGGTAAATAATGGAGGAGGAGAGATCTTCCACTTACTTCCCGGATTAAATAAGGCTGAATCATTAGACGATCATATCTCTTACAGGCACAATACCGTTGCCAAAGAGTGGGCTCAGGCCATGGGATTTTCTTATCTTTCGGCTGAAAATGAAACAGAATTGAAGAAGAATATTACTACTTTTGTGAGCAACACCTCTGAAAAACCAATATTATTGGAGACAATAACGTCAATGGAGGTAAATGCCGAAGTATTTAAAGCATATTATCACAATCTAAAATAGACTGTATATGGAAGAAAGAAAATGGGAAACCATAAAGGAATATGAAGATATTCTTTTTGAGTTTTATAATGGAATTGCAAAGATAACAATTAACCGTCCTCGTTATAGAAATGCGTTTACTCCTACAACAACAGGAGAAATGAGTAATGCACTTACAATCTGCCGCGAATGTGCTGATATTAGTGTGGTTGTTATCACTGGTGCCGGAGATAAGGCTTTTTGTTCAGGAGGCGACCAGAATGTAAAAGGTAAAGGTGGGTATATTGGCAAAGACGGTGTACCTCGTTTGAGCGTGCTTGATGTACAAAAGCAGATTCGTTCTATCCCTAAACCGGTTATTGCGATGGTGAATGGTTATGCCATTGGCGGCGGTCACGTGCTCCAGGTGGTGTGCGACCTTTCAATAGCTTCTGAGAATGCAATTTTCGGTCAGACTGGTCCTCGTGTGGGTAGTTTCGATGCCGGATTTGGCGCTTCTTATCTGGCTCGTTGTGTAGGACAGAAGAAAGCTCGTGAAATCTGGTTCCTTTGCAAACAATATAATGCTCAGGAAGCTTTGGATATGGGATTGGTAAACAAAGTTGTTCCTCTTGACAAACTTGAAGATGAAGTGGTGGAATGGGCAGAAACAATGATGATGCACAGTCCGCTGGCTTTACGAATGATTAAGGCCGGATTGAATGCCGAACTTGATGGTCAGAGCGGTATTCAGGAATTGGCTGGTGATGCTACTCTTTTGTATTATCTTACAGAAGAAGCTCAGGAAGGTAAAAATGCGTTCCTTGAAAAACGTAAACCCGACTTTAAACAATTTCCAAAATTTCCTTAGTAATGACTTTTAAAACAACCATACGTTCTTCAACGTTACACTTTAAACAACCGGCCGGAACTTCCCGCGGAGTGTATAATACCCGGAAAGTGTGGTATGTTGGCATTACTTCTGTTGAAGAACCACAAAGAATAGGTTTGGGAGAGTGTGCACCTCTGCCAAACCTAAGCTGTGATGACCTTCCCGATTATGAGAATATTCTCAGTGAAGCCTGCAGGCAATTGGAGCAAACGGGAGAGATTGATAAAGAGGCATTACGCCCTTATCCGTCTATTCTCTTTGGTTTGGAAACAGCTCTGTTGCATTTCCAGGCAAACAGTTTTGCACTTTGGGATACACCTTTCTCTCGTGGGGAAAGTGGTATTCCTATCAATGGACTTATCTGGATGGGAGATTATTCTCAAATGTTTCGCCAGATTGAGAAAAAGATGGAACTGGGCTTCCATTGCATCAAGCTAAAGATTGGTGCTATCAATTTTGAAGAGGAACTCTCTTTACTCCGACATATCAGGAAGCACTTTACTGCCAGAGAAGTAGAATTAAGAGTGGATGCAAATGGAGCTTTCTCTCCGGAAGATGCCATGAATAAGTTTAGCCGACTGGCTGAACTGGATATTCATTCCATTGAACAACCTATTCGTGCCGGACAGCTTGATGATATGGCTAGACTGGTTAAAGATTCGCCTATACCTATTGCTCTTGATGAGGAGCTTATCGGGGTGACTTCATTAAATGGGAAGGCTGAACTCTTGGATAAGATAAATCCACAATATATTATTCTGAAACCGTCTCTTCACGGAGGAATCTGTGGTTCTAGGGAATGGATTGATGAGGCTGAAAAGAGAAATATTGGTTGGTGGATTACTTCTGCTTTGGAATCTAATATAGGATTGAATGCCATAGCACAATGGTGTGCTACGCTTTCAACAACTCTTCCTCAGGGACTGGGCACCGGCATGCTTTTTACTGATAATGTAGAGATGCCTTTGGTGATCCGTGAAGATAAACTTTGGTATGGAAGAAAATAAGTTGCAGTACTTTGAATTTGATATAAGCAAACAACTTCTGACTTTAGACGGTATAACTTATTCATCAACTGAAGCATTTGACTTCCTGAAAGGTAAAAGTGAGTATGATGGCTTATACTCTTTTTTACTTGAATGGTTTGATGGCAAGGCTGAAATAAAAGTTCATACTTCCGGTTCCACAGGCAAGCCGAAAGAATTGCTTGTGCGCAAGGAACAGATGATGCAAAGTGCACGATTAACCTGCGAATTTCTTCATTTAAGGAAAGGAGACTCAGCACTGATTAATATGTCTTTGGGCTACATTGCGGGAAAAATGATGGCAGTTCGTGCATTAGTTGCCGGACTTGATATTCATTATATTCCTCCTTGCGGTCATCCATTAGAAAATATAAAAAAGCCTTTTCGCTTTTTATCGATGGTGCCTTTGCAAGTCTTTATTAGTCTGCAAGTACCCGAAGAAAGAAAAATTCTGGAGGAATCTGATATCCTGATTATTGGTGGCGGGGCAATTGATACTAAGCTGGAAGAAGAACTGAAAAAGCTTCCCAGTGAGATTTACTGCACTTATGGAATGACTGAAACGCTTTCTCACATTGCATTAAGAAGAATCAATGGTTCTCAGGCATCTAACAGCTATTATCCTTTTTCTTCAGTAAGCCTTTCTCTCTCAGAAGATGGTACGCTTGTAATCAATGCACCTCTGGTTAGTGATGTTGTATTGCAGACAAATGATATAGCAGAGATAAATCCCGATGGAAGTTTTAATATCATAGGTCGTAAGGACAATACAATAAATAGTGGAGGAGTAAAGATACAGATTGAGCAGGTGGAAGAGAAGCTCAAAACTCTTATTCATGCACCTTTTGCTGTAACATCTAAGAATGATTCAAAGTTTGGCGAGATTGTTGTTTTACTTGTCGCTGCTCCCGTTGATGATGAAATGCTTAAAACAGAGATGGGCAAAGTGCTGTTTTCCTATCAGGTTCCTAAAAAAATATTTGTTGTCGATTCAATACCTTTAACTGAAAGTGGCAAAATCTCCAGAGCTAAGGTGAAAGAGATAGCTTCGGAGTTAAATTAATGAGTAAAGTCTGATTCTTTAAGGCATAAAATAAAACGAGGCTCTCCGGAAAATAAAATTAAGTATCTGAGAATTGAATATCTGAAAACGTTTTTAGATAAGAGAGCCGAAGATAAAGATATAAAAATGGGATTGTTCCAACTTTGGACAACCCCATTTATATTTATTTGAATTTCAGATTGTGAATTCTTTTGATACTCAAATATCTGAGATTTAATTTCACTTCTGTTTCTATTGTATAGCCTTATTTATTATGAAGGCTTGCAAACTTCAGACAAACAGGCTTGTCGAGTTCAATCTTCTTTCCTGTATCTTCAAGTAAACCTGTCTTAGTAATAATCTTGAAAATCTGAATTACATTACTGTTTTTGCAGGCAACCAGAAGTAACTTGCCATTAGGTGTAATTATGAAGTTACGTGGATGGATTCCAGTATACTGATATCCAATTTTGGTAAGTTTCCCTGTTGTCTGGTTTACCTTAAAAATAGCAATACCATCAGCTTTTAAACGGTTTGAAGCATATAAGAATTTGCCATCAGGAGTAAGATGAATATCGGCACTTCCTTTCTTATCAGTTCCAGGAGTAGTATCTGATGCAATGTACTGAATATCTTTTAATAGTCCATTATTGTACTGGAATACTGTCACTTTTCCGGATAGTTCATTGATGAGGTAAGCAAACTTGCCGTTTGGGTGGAAAGTAATGTGTCTTGGCCCGGATCCCTTTTCTACATCAAAAGCTTCGGGTTTACCTGTTTGAAGGAACTGAACAGAGTTATCTTCTGCTTCAGTATAGTTTAAATTGAACTTATGTACTTTGTCTTTTCCAAGATCGTTGGCTAAAAGATATTTTCCTTCCGGCGTAAATGCAACACAATGTAGATGAGATTTTGGTTGTGGTTCCTGAACATCTTTCTTATCAAAGGTAATTATCTGATTTGAAGGGAACAGTGTTCCATCTTTCTTAATTTTAAATACAGAAACATTTCCTCCTGTATAATTAGCTGTGATAACATATTTTCCTTTTGGATCAATGTTAATATAACAAGGTGACCCACCGAATGTTTTCTGAGAATTAAGACGGGTTAGTTTACCATTCTTTTTATCGAATGAAAGAGCATAAGCCACCCCTCCTTCGTCCTCATTTTCTCCAACAGAATAGACAAACTTTTCATCTTTTGAAAGATTCAGATAAGAAGGATTGGAAAGTCCATCAATCTCATTGACATAACTAGCATCTCCTGTTTCCGTATTGAAGCGGTAAACGTATATACCTTTGCTCGTTCCGGAAGTGTAAGTTCCTATAAGCAGGAAGAGCTCACTGTTCTTATTATCTTTACTGGAGTTATCTTTCGGTGTGAAAGATGAGAGAGTTAAGGCACAGATACTCATTAGCATTAATTTTTTGAGCATAATTATTCTTTTTAGTAGTGGATTCATTTGCAAAGATAAAAAACATCTCTGCAGACGAAATAGTTCTTCCTTTTAATTTTATCTTTGTAGCCGAAAATTATAAAAGAACAGCAATGACTCGGATTTTTTTAATCGGATATATGGGAGCGGGGAAAACAACTCTTGGAAAAGCTTTTGCCAGAGAGATGAATTTATCTTTTGTTGATCAGGACTGGTATATTGAGGAACGCTTTCATAAAACCGTGCAGGAAATATTTGCGGAGAGGGGAGAGCAAGGCTTCAGAGAACTGGAACGCCAGATGCTTCATGAAATTGCCGAATTTGAGGATGTTGTTATTTCAACCGGAGGAGGTGCCCCTTGCTTTTATGATAACATGGACTTCATGAATGAAAAAGGAGATACTGTCTTTTTAAATGTCACTCCGGAAGTGCTTTTTAGTCGCCTGAAGATGGCTAGCCAGAATCGTCCTGTTTTGAGAGGCAAATCTAATGAAGAGCTAAAAGCATTCATTGCAAAGACTCTTGAAAAACGTGCACCATTCTATTCAAAGGCTAAATATATATTCAATGCCGATGAGCTGGAAGATATATACCAAATAAAATCTTCTATCAATAGGCTAAAGGAATTACTTGGCTTGTAAATCTTCTCTTTACTTCTTATAAATGCATCTTGTTGTCGCAGGCATACAAGTGGTAGTGTGTATGTTATATATCTATATTCTCACCTAAAGCATGACATATTTTGTTTTATTATATTAAGAATATGTCGTATTTAGTAAAAATATACTTATTACTGATTGAAAACTATAGATTTATACGTACTTTTGCGCTATTAATAACTTGCCTAAAATAGTATAAGATTAGAAAATGAGAAAATGGCGTATTGAAGATTCAGAGGAGCTTTACAACATTACTGGTTGGGGAACCTCGTACTTTGGTATCAATGACAATGGTCATGTAGTGGTTACCCCCAAGAAAAACGGAGTGGCTGTCGACTTAAAAGAATTGGTTGATGAATTGCAGCTGAGGGATGTTTCGGCTCCTATGTTATTGCGCTTTCCGGATATCCTGGATAACCGGATTGAAAAAACAGCTAAATGTTTTCAGATTGCATCAGAGGAGTATGGTTATAAAGCACAGAACTTTATAATTTATCCTATCAAAGTAAATCAAATGCGCCCGGTAGTTGAAGAAATTATCAGTCATGGTAAGAAATTTAATTTAGGCCTGGAAGCTGGTTCCAAGCCTGAACTACATGCTGTAATTGCCATCAATACTGATTCTGATTCTTTAATTATCTGTAACGGATATAAGGACGAAAGTTATATAGAACTAGCTCTTCTTGCCCAGAAGATGGGAAAGAGAATATTCCTTGTTGTTGAAAAACTGAATGAGCTTAAATTAATAGCTAAGGTTGCAAAACGACTTAATGTGTTGCCTAATATTGGTATCCGCATTAAATTAGCTTCTTCCGGTAGCGGAAAATGGGAAGATTCAGGTGGCGATGCAAGTAAGTTTGGACTTACTTCCAGTGAATTGCTTGAAGCTTTGGATTTCCTTGAAAAGAAGGATTTGAAAGATTGCCTAAAACTGATTCATTTCCATATTGGAAGTCAGGTTACCAAAATACGTCGTATTAAAACAGCTTTGCGTGAAGCTTCTCAATTCTATGTTCAGCTCTACTCAATGGGCTTTAACGTAGAGTTTGTTGATATTGGTGGCGGACTGGGTGTAGATTACGACGGAACTCGTTCTTCTAACAGTGAAAGTAGTGTGAACTATTCTATTCAGGAATATGTGAACGACTCAATTTCAGCGTTGGTAGATGCAGCTGATAAAAACAATATTCCACATCCAAATATTATCACCGAATCTGGTCGCTCATTGACTGCTCATCACTCTGTTCTTATTTTCGAAGTGCTGGAAACAGCAACTCTTCCTGAATGGGATGAAGAAAAAGATGTGGTGAATGAAGACGATCATGAACTCTTGAAAGAGTTATATTCTATCTGGGATACATTGAACCAGAACAAGATGCTTGAAGCTTGGCATGATTCTCAGCAGATCCGTGAAGAATCTCTCGACTTGTTTAGTCATGGTATTGTTGATTTGGCAACTCGTGCAAAGATTGAAAAACTATTTTGGTCCATAACGCGTGAAATCCATCAGATTGCTTCCGGATTGAAACATGCTCCAGATGAATTCCGTCAGTTGTCCAAGCTTTTGGCTGATAAATATTTCTGTAACTTCTCATTGTTCCAGTCTCTTCCTGATTCATGGGCAATTGATCAGATTTTCCCTATTATGCCAATTCAACGATTGGATGAAAGACCAGACCGAAGTGCCACTTTGCAGGATATAACATGTGACTCTGATGGAAAAGTAGATAATTTTATATCTACCCGTAATGTAGCTCATTACTTGCCTGTACATAGTCTTAAAGGAAAAGAACCTTATTTTATGGGCGTATTTCTTGTTGGAGCATATCAGGAAATTCTGGGCGATATGCATAATTTGTTTGGTGATACAAACGCAGTTCATATCACTGTAAACGAAAAAGGCTATAACATTGAACAGATTATTGATGGCGAAACAGTTGCCGAGGTGTTGGATTATGTACAATACAATCCAAAGAAACTGGTTCGTACACTCGAAACATGGGTTACTTCTTCTGTGAAGAACGGACGCATTTCAGTGGAAGAAGGAAAAGAATTCCTCTCTAACTATCGTTCCGGACTTTATGGATATACATATTTGGAATAATCATGAAGGAAAAACTTGTTATTATTAAAGTTGGTGGTAAAGTTGTTGAAGAAGAAGCTACATTGAATCAGCTGCTGAATGACTTTGCTGCTATACAGGAAAATAAAATATTAGTTCACGGTGGAGGGCGATCTGCAACAAAGATCGCTTCCCTGCTGGGAATTGAAAGTAAGATGGTTAATGGCCGACGCATCACTGACGCAGAAACGCTTAAAGTGGTGACTATGGTTTATGGTGGACTGGTAAACAAGAACATTGTAGCCGGACTTCAGGCCAGAGGTGTGAATGCTTTGGGGCTTACCGGTGCCGATATGAATGCCATCCGCTCTGTAAAACGTCCGGTTAAGGATGTAGACTATGGCTTTGTTGGAGATGTGGAGCAAGTGAATGCATCTATTCTGGGAGATCTTATTAAAAAAGGTATCGTTCCGGTGATGGCTCCTCTAACTCACGATGGCAATGGAAATATGCTTAATACAAATGCCGACACCATTGCAGGAGAAACGGCCAAAGCCTTGGCTGATATTTTTGATGTGACGTTAGTTTATTGTTTTGAAAAGAGGGGAGTCCTCAAAGATGAAAACGATGATAGTAGCGTAATTCCTCAGATAACTCGTGCCGAATTTGATGCTTATGTAGCTCAGGGAGTTATTCAGGGAGGTATGATTCCGAAGTTAGAAAATTCTTTTTCTGCAATTAATGCAGGAGTTTCTCAGGTTGTAATAACCTTATCCTCAGCTATTAATAAGAACGAAGGCACAAAAATTATAAAATAATCCATTTTTTTTCTGTCTGCCTGTAACTTTTTAAACTCTCACCCGTCATTATTTATAGAGATGCAAGAAATCAGCTTCCGAAACGACATACTGCCACTGAAAGATAAACTTTTTCGCGTGGCGCTTCGAATCACCTTTGACAGGGCTGAAGCAGAAGATGTGGTACAGGATACGATGATCCGGGTATGGAACAAACGCGATGAGTGGTCGCAACTGGAATCGATTGAGGCTTATTGTTTAACTGTTTGCAGAAACTTAGCCATAGATCGAAGTCAGAAGATGGAAGCTCAGAACGAGTCGTTAACTCCCGAACTGGAACAAAAGGCAGTTGCATCTGGTCCTTATGATCAATTAGTGAACGAAGAAAGAATGAAACTTATTCACCAGTTGATTAATGAATTGCCTGAGAAGCAAAGAGTAATTATGCAACTCAGGGATATAGAAGGAGAAAGTTATAAAGAAATATCAGAAGTGTTGCAACTGACAGAGGAGCAAGTTAAAGTGAATCTCTTCAGGGCAAGGCAAAAGATAAAACAAAGATACACAGACATAGAGAATTATGGATTATAAGTATATAGAACAGCTAATAGAACGATACTGGCAATGCGAGACTTCCCTGATGGAAGAGCAGATTTTACGTTCTTTCTTTTCTCAGGAAGAGATACCGGCTCACTTGCTTCCATATAAAGAGGTGTTTGTTTATCAGCAGACACAGCAGGAAGTTAAGCTAAGTGCAGACTTTGACGAAAAGGTTTTAGCTGCAATAGAAACTCCGGTGGTAAAAGCCAGACATCTTACAATTGCAAGCCGTTTTATGCCGCTCATGAGGGCTGCGGCGATGGTGGCATTTGTTATCACTATAGGGAATGTAGCTCAACGCTCATTCTTTGCTGAAGATCAATTAGATTATAATTACGAATCATATAAGGATACTTACAAAGACCCGCAAATGGCTTACGAACAGTTGTCGTCTGCATTGATGAAAGTATCTGAAGGTATTAATAAATCTCAAACTCAGTTAGCTTCGGATAGCATCCTGAAAGCTAAAAGTGGAGATGATTCAATATCGGTTACGGAATAATAACAATGAAGAGCGCTCTTTTTATACTGTGGATGACTCTAGTATCTGTTACGGTTTCTGCACAGGATTTTGCTTCTCGTTTTTTAGAGAATCATAGACCTGATGGCAATCTCACTTGTGTGACTATCAGTCCGAAGATGATGGAAAAGGTAATGGATCTGGATGTGGATGATGAGGGTAAAATGATGGACATGATCTCAAAGCTTAAAAGCATGCAGATGCTTACTACCCAGAATAATGGGCATAAGTATTATAAAGAAGCTTTGAAGGTTCTCGATAAGAATGCAGATCGGTTTGAACCGTATCTTTCTTTCGAAGATAAATCTGAGAATTTTCAGATTATGGTCCGGAAAAAGAGGAGTTCTATTATTGAACTGGTAATGTTGATGTGTGAAAATGATTGTTTCACAATTATAAACTTTACCGGAAACATGAGTCAAGACTTTATAGCCAGGTTGGCTAAATCAATGGAGCCTAAACACTCATAATTAACAAGTTTTTTTTCATTTGCTATATAACTGTAATAGTTTTGTGCTTAATTAAAACAAACAATTGATGAAACTGTGAAGTTTCAATTATCTCAAATTTTCATAAATAACTAACTTCAAATAAAACGGGTTACTGCTGGTCACAGTAACCCTTTTATTATTTATGTAGGTCAGCAAAACTTTATTTTTATCTGTAATACTGTTTTTCTTATTTCCGGTTCTGACTGCTTATCTTTTTAGATCCCATATATCTCACATTTCCAAAAATAGGGTGGTTAAACCAAGGGCGGTCGTGAAGACCTCCAATGCACCAGGCGCATCCGGTATATCCATTTGAATCCCTTCCGTCCAGTTGGAATTTATCGTTGAGATAAACTGCTGTTTGCATGGCCTCTTCGGCTGTTGCCGACCATTCCAAAATCTTTTTTCCCCAATACATCCGTAAGTAATTGTGCATGGTTCCGCTTTGTACAAGTGTACTTTGTGCTTCGTTCCAAAGAGAATCATGTGTTTGTGCCTGTTCAAACTCTTGGCGAGAATAAAGATACTCCCTTATATCTGATTGGTGATCTAGTAGCGATTTCTTAGCCCATGAAGGAAACCCCTCAAAAGAATCGTAATTAGGGCTGTAGTAACAGAAATTCTCTGCCAGTTCTCTACGAATAATCAGTTGCTCGAGAAATGCTTTTCTGTTATCATCGTCCGGATGCTCTTTAATTACCTTCAGTGCTATTTCCAATGCGGATATTTGTCCGAAGTGAAGATAAGGCGAGAGTTCTGAACAACCGTCTGATTTGGTATTATTCCTTTCAATAGCATAATTCTTTATTCGTTCTTCAATAAACTGATTTAATACTTTCTGTGCAGCTTTCCCTCCTGCAGCTTTATTTACCGGAGTTATACTCTTATCTATTTTTAGGGAGTTTAGAATTTCTTTCCAGTCCACGCTTTCGGATACAAAAGTTTGTTCTTGTTTTAGTGATTCTATCTCAGGCAGTGGATGCAGGTAATCATAAAGCAGCTGAGTAATCTTGGGACGAATAGTTCGAGCTGAATACTCCTGTTTGTTAGAGGCCATCCAGCAAGGAACAATATTTCGTCCGTCTACCTCATAAACAGGTATGGACACGGAGTGAAGCAATTCTTTTTTCCATGAGACATCGTGACGTAACGGATTAAAGTCGGTCACTATTATAGAATTCTGATAAATACGAATATGTTTTATTACTTCGTCCGGAATTGTTCCAATTCTGATGTAAAAAGGAATTTTTAGGCTCTCCAAAAGAAGCTTAACTTCTTGCAGACCTTCGATCATGAATGAGAAACTCCGGAGATTGGCATTGGGGTAATTATCGTCGATAACAAATAGTACTTCCAGTTGCTTGCCATATTCTTTGGCTATATACGATGCAAAGAACAGTGCCGGGTTGTTGGCAACTCTTTGTTCCCGGCTCATCCAGTAAAGTATATTGCCGGTTCCCGGTATCCCCTGTTGAAGTAAGCGGCTACGATTTTTCATAGTTCCTATTTTTTATTATTGTAAATATAGTGATAAATACCTGTTATTTACATCTTCTTGAAATAAGAAAAATGATATTGTTTTGATCTTGGGGTTACTTAGATAATAAATATAGGGATCTAACTCTTCTTTTCACCAGGCTTTGCTAACTAATAGTAACTGATTTATAATTAAGGTGTAGACTAAAATATATTTTGTAGTAGACTTTAAATATATTAGCTGTAGACCATTTGATAAATACTTCGTGAATGGATGGCTTAGCTTCCTTTATAAAATAGGTTATTACTGAGTTTGTTTGACTAAGAATAGTAAGTTTCCTGTTTAAAAGAGAAGAATAAAAAAGGCAGCCTTTCTTCTCACTCTTGAGAGAAAGGCTGCCCTGGTTTATAGAGAATAGAAAATTAATCCATTTTATGTAACTTATTATTGTTCTCGAAATCAACTCTAGGATTTCCTCTGTAAGATACATCACCGCTTCCCTGTATTTTTGCTTTCAACTCATGAATAGCAAAACAAGAAATACTTCCCGATCCTTGTGTGGTAGCATATACATTCATTCCTTTAAGATTTGCGGCATTGATATCCCCTGAACCTTGAGTTTTTAGAGTAACAGAGTTTGCTTCGCCTTCATAAAGAATATCTCCCGATCCTTGTATGCCAGCTTCTATATTCTGGCATTTGATACCTTTAATTGCAATGTCGCCAGATCCTTGTACGGTTGAGCAGAGTTTGTTACAGATAATGCCTGTTCCGTTAATATCTCCCGATCCTTGAACATAAAGATCAAGCTTGTCTGTTTTGATTATTGTTTTGAAAAGAATATCTCCCGATCCCTGAACTGAAGCTCCATATATATTAGGGCTTGATACAATTACTTTTACATTACCATTATCCCCAAAACCAAATATGGAAAAATTATTTTTGTGTTTAACGATTAATGTTTCGTCATCCACTCTAATATCTAACAAGTCTACTATATTATCTGAAGCATAAACCTTAACACTTGTTTTTCCGTCAGTACTTTGAGAGAAGAGTATGTCTTCGCTTCCCTGAACCTTGATTGAATTAAAATCTGGCACTGCTATATCTTTTGTTATATAGTTACCGCTTGCTTTAATACGTCTGGCTTCAATGCAACTTGTATTTAAAGCCAATACGGACATAATCATCGCTAATCCACTGATTGTTTTTGCTATTCTTTTCATATCCTATTAAGATTTTAATTGTTTTGTATCTATTAGACGGAGTTGTACTTAAAAAAGTTGCAGTATCACTAAAATATTATTTTATAACCAAGTATTGCATTTGTTATGCCAAAAATATAATTGCTTTATTTATAACGTTTTATATAAAATATAGTTGTTCATTATTGAACACTCTGTCCGATTTTAACTTTTAAATTTTTATTTCTAAGTTAGCTCCTGCGCAAAGATTATCTATCTTTGCTTCATTAATAAATAGTCATGGTTGGAAAGGAATATTCAGATAAAGAGTTAGGTAAGATTGTAATACGTGAAAATATCCGTGCCCGTCGAATAGTTCTACGTACTCGGCCGGAGGCTCTTTATATAACCGTTCCACGAGGAGTAGCAATGCACGAAGTGCAAGGCGCCATTGAAGAATTAAGAGCCAGATTAATCCGGGCGAGAAAGAAAGTGGAACGTAAACGGATAGATCTTGATTTTACTATAGACACAGAGTTCTTTAAGCTATCTTTAGTTCGGGGTACACAAAATAAATTCTTATCTTATTCAGAATTGGGGATAACCCGTATTGTTTGTCCTCCAACAGCCAATTTTGATGATGAAGAATTGCAAGTGTGGTTGCGTAAGGTTATAGAAGAAGCGTTACGTAAGAATGCGAAAGTAATTTTACCTTCGCGCATAGATAGTCTTTCCAAACTGCATAAGCTACCATACGAATCATTGAAAATTAATTCAAGTCAGGGGCGATGGGGAAGTTGTTCTTCCCGGAAAAGTGTTAATCTTTCATATTATTTATTACTGCTACCTTCATATCTTGTTGATTATGTGATTCTTCATGAACTTGCCCATACCAAAGAAATGAGTCATAGTGACAGGTTCTGGACTATACTTAATGGATTGACTCAAGGGCGCGCTTTGGAATTGCGCAAGGAGCTCAGAAATTATACCACCAGTTTTTAGTCATAAGAATAGAATATTATTTATCTGAAAAGTTTATTTTTAAGAAAATATTGCAAAAATTATAATCATATTATAATAAAATAGTTCTAATATTTTGCTTATGAAGGGATTATTCGTATCTTTGCGGTCGAAATGGATGAATGGTGAGGGGCGATTAAAGCCCTTTTTTTGTTCTTAATAGTGAACCAATGATAGAAAAAAGTACTGTTAGTCAGATTGTTAATGACTGGCTTGAAGGTAAAGAGTATTTTGTGGTAGACGTAAATGTGTCTCCGGATGACAAGATCCTTGTGGAAATAGACCATGCCGAAGGGGTTTGGATTGAAGATTGTGTAGAGTTGAGCAAATATATTGAATCACAGCTTAACCGTGAAGAAGAGGATTATGAACTAGAAGTTGGTTCTGCCGGCATCGGTCAGCCATTCAAAGTGTTACAACAGTATTATATACATTTGGGTTGTGATGTCGAAGTGTTGACAAAAGGTGGAATTAAATATACCGGACTTCTGAAAGATGTGAACGAAGAGCGTTTTGTTGTTACTGTTCAGAAGAAAGTGAAAGAAGCAGGAGAAAAACGTCCAAAACTTATGGACGAAGATATCTGTTTTACATATGATGAAATAAAATATACTAAATACTTAATTAGTTTTAAATAAATTATGGCCAAGAAAGAGGAAACAATCAGCTTGATTGATACATTTTCGGAATTTAAAGAACTGAAGAATATTGATAGAACTACTATGGTGAGCGTACTCGAAGAGTCTTTCCGTAGTGTTATCACGAAAATGTTTGGCACGGATGAAAATTACGATGTTATCGTGAATCCGGATAAAGGAGATTTTGAAATATGGCGTAACCGTGAGGTAGTTGAAGATGAAAATCTTACTAATCCGAATATGCAGATATCACTTACAGAAGCTCAGAAAATAGATGCTTCTTATGAAGTTGGTGAAGAAGTAACAGACGAAGTTAACTTTGTGAAGTTTGGTCGTCGTGCTATTTTGAACCTCCGCCAGACACTTGCCTCAAAAATTCTTGAGCTTGAAAAAGACAGTATTTACGCTAAGTATATTGATATGGTAGGAACTATCATCAACGCAGAAGTCTACCAGATTTGGAAGAAAGAAATTCTGTTGCTTGATGATGAAGGTAATGAGCTATTGTTACCTAAGACAGAGCAGATACCAAGTGATTTCTATCGGAAAGGCGAAACTGCACGTGCCGTAGTTGCCCGTGTAGACAATAAAAACAACAATCCGAAGATTATCCTTTCACGTACCTCTCCTGTATTCCTGCAAAGATTATTTGAGATGGAAGTTCCGGAAATAAACGACGGGCTGATTACAATTAAAAAAATTGCCCGTATTCCTGGCGAACGCGCAAAGATTGCGGTAGAATCCTATGATGAAAGAATTGATCCGGTAGGAGCTTGTGTGGGTGTTAAAGGTAGTCGTATTCATGGTATTGTTCGTGAACTTCGTAATGAAAATATTGATGTAATTAATTACACTTCTAATATTTCATTATTTATTCAGCGTGCTTTAAGTCCGGCAAAAGTGTCTTCTATTCGTTTGAATGAAGAAGAAAAGAAGGCAGAAGTCTTTTTGAAACCGGAAGAAGTTTCGCTTGCTATCGGTAAAGGCGGTATGAATATCAAACTAGCCAGTATGTTAACTGAGTACACCATTGATGTGTTCCGTGAATTGGACGCAGCTCTTGAGGATGAAGATATCTATCTTGAAGAATTCAAGGATGAAATAGATGAGTGGGTGATTAATGCAATTAAAGCTATTGGTATTGATACAGCAAAAGCTGTACTTAATGCTCCACGCGAAATGCTGATCGAGAAAACCGACTTGGAAGAAGAAACGGTGGATGAGGTATTACGCATTTTGAAAGCGGAATTTGAAGACTAATGAATGAAGGTTGAGAATGGATAACCGAATGTCTAGACGCATTTCCGTTATCATTTTTAATTTATTCTTCTGTTTTTCAATACTCCAATTTCAATTATCAATTTAAAAAAAGTATGACGATTAGGTTAAACAAAGTAACAAGAGATTTGAATGTAGGAATCACGACGGTAGTCGAGTTCTTACAAAAAAAAGGATTTTCTATAGAGGCAAACCCGAATACGAAGATCACAGAAGAACAGTATGCTATTCTTGTAAAAGAGTTTAGTACAGATAAGAATTTGCGTATAGAATCGGAAAAATTTATTCAGGAACGCCAAAATAAAGATCGGAACAAAGCATCTATCTCAATTGATGGATTTGAAAAGGAGAAGAAGGAAGAACCAGCTCAGAAGAAAGTAGAAAAAGTTATAAAAGTTACTGTTCCTGAGGATGCTATTCCTAAATTCAAACCGGTTGGGAAAATTGATTTGGAGAATTTGAATAAGAAGACACATACAACACAAGCAGCTGCTCCTGCAAAAGAAGAGATTGTAGAAAAACCAAAACCTGCTGTTGCACCTCAGAAAGTCGCTCCTCAGCCTGTTGCCGAACAAAAACCAGCTGAAGTGCCTCAACCTCGTCCTGTTGTTCCGGAAAAGAAGGTAGAGATTGCAAAGGAAGTAACTAAAGCTCCTGTTATTGCAAAAGAAGAAGTAAAAGCAGAAAAACAAGCAGAACAAATTATTAAAGAAGAAAAACCTGTGGTTATTGTGAAGAAGGAATCTCCAAAACCAGTGGTGAATAAAGAGAATATGCCTAAATCTGAAGAAAAAGAGGAGAAAAAGGAAACAAAAATGGTTGAACAAGTGGAAAAAAACGAAGAAGATGATGTATTTAAGATACATTCTTCTACAGCGTTTGTATCTAAAATCAATGTAGTTGGTCAAATTGACCTTGCAGCGTTGAATCAGTCCACTCGTCCTAAAAAGAAGTCTAAAGAGGAAAAACGCAAAGAACGCGAAGATAAAGATAAGCAGCGTACTGAGCAGAAGAAGTTGATGAAAGACGCTATTATCAAAGAGATAAGAAAGGATGATGAAAAAGTTGTTAAGACTGTTGATAAGACTGAGGAAGATAAAAAGAAGAAAAAACGCAGCCGTATAAACAAAGAGAAAGTAGATATAAACAATGTATCTGCTCCTTCGGGAATTGCACGTCCTGTGCCTAACAGTGAACGAACAAATAAACCTGCAGCTGGCGGACATCATCCAGGAAATAAACCGTATAACAAGTCTCAGCAACAAGGAAATCGCTTTAAGAAGCCTGTTGTAAAAGCAGAAGTTAGCGATGAAGATGTAGCAAAGCAAATTAAAGAAACATTAGCACGCCTTACCTCTAAAGGCAAGAACAAAACTTCTAAATATCGTAAAGAGAAACGTGACGCTGTGTCTAATCGTCAGCAGGCTCTTGATGATCAGGAAATGGCAGACAGCAGAGTACTTAAGCTTACAGAGTTTGTAACTGCAAACGAGTTGGCAAGTATGATGGATGTTTCTGTAAACCAGGTTATTGCTACTTGTATGAGTATTGGTATGATGGTTTCTATCAACCAACGTCTGGATGCTGAAACAATTAACATTGTGGCTGATGAGTTCGGATTTAAAACTGAATATGTTAGTGCAGATGTATCTGAAGCAATTGTTGAGGAAGAAGATGAAGAAGAAGATTTGGAATCACGTGCTCCTATCGTAACTGTAATGGGACACGTTGACCACGGTAAGACTTCATTGCTTGACTACATCCGTAAGGCTAATGTAATTGCTGGTGAAGCCGGAGGTATTACTCAGCACATTGGAGCTTATAATGTGAAACTTCCTGATGGAAAGAGAATAACATTCCTGGATACTCCGGGTCACGAAGCATTTACTGCTATGCGTGCTCGTGGTGCGAAGGTAACAGATATCGCGATTATTATAGTTGCAGCTGATGATGATATAATGCCTCAGACAAAAGAGGCTATCAACCATGCTGTAGCTGCCGGTGTTCCTATCGTGTTTGCAATTAATAAGGTTGATAAACCGAATGCAAATCCCGAAAAGATTAAAGAATCATTGGCTCAAATGAATTTCTTAGTAGAAGAATGGGGTGGTAAATACCAGTCTCAGGATATTTCAGCAAAGAAAGGTGATGGAGTTCATGAATTACTTGAAAAAGTATTGCTTGAGGCTGAATTGCTTGAATTGAAAGCTAATCCGGATCGTCGTGCAACAGGTTCTGTCATTGAATCAACGTTAGATAAAGGACGTGGTTATGTAGCTACTGTTCTGGTATCAAACGGAACAATAAAGATGGGTGACATCGTATTGGCAGGAACAAACTTCGGTAAGGTAAAAGCTATGTTTAACGAACGTAATCAACGTATTAAACAAGCTGGTCCTTCAGAACCGGTATTGATTCTTGGTTTGAATGGTGCTCCTACTGCGGGTGATACATTCCATGTACTCGAAACAGAACAGGAAGCTCGTGAAATTGCTAATAAACGTGAGCAATTGCAACGTGAACAGGGCTTGCGTACTCAGAAACTTCTTACTTTGGATGAAGTTGGCCGTCGTATTGCTCTTGGTAACTTCCAGGAATTGAATATAATCGTGAAAGGTGACGTGGATGGTTCTATTGAAGCGTTGTCCGACTCATTGATCAAGCTTTCTACTCCACAGATTCAGGTTAACGTACTTCATAAGGCAGTAGGTCAGATTTCTGAATCAGATGTAACTTTGGCTGCGGCTTCCAATGCAATCATTATTGGATTCCAGGTACGCCCATCAGCTTCTGCACGTAGGTTCGCAGAACAAGAAGGAGTAGATATCCGTATGTACTCTATCATCTACGATGCAATTGAAGAGGTGAAAGCCGCTATGGAAGGTATGCTTGCTCCGGTTGTTAAGGAGGAAGTTACTGCAAGTATTGAAGTCCGTGAAGTATTCCATATCACTAAGGTGGGTACAGTTGCCGGTGCAATTGTTAAAGAAGGTAAGGTTAAACGTTCTAACAAGGCTCGTTTGATCCGTGATGGTATCGTAATCTTTACAGGAGAAATCAATGCACTGAAACGTTTCAAGGACGATGTGAAGGAAGTTGCTGTAAACTACGAATGTGGTATAAGTCTACAGAACTATAGCGACATTAAGGTAGGTGATATTATTGAATCATTCGAAGAAGTAGAAGTGAAACAGACTTTATAATAAATTGATTAGCCAAAATGCCAAATAGGCAAATTGGCTTGTCAATAAGACAATAATAACGTGCCGATGTGCTGACGTATCTTTTTGATATAGTAACAGGCACATCGGCACGTTTTTTGTTATATATAAATATAATGAGAACAATTGATATATTGTTATTGCTGGTTATTGGAGCTGGCGCAGCAAAAGGATATTTAAAAGGAGGAGTAAAGCTCTTGCTTTCCACGGTAGGATTAATAGTGGGATTGTATATTGCCAAATTAATGTATATACCGTTTGCACAAACACTTTGTCCGTCTTTTACTAAATCAATGACGTTTGCCAGAGCTCTCGCTTTCATTATAATATGGGTAGCTGTACCTTTACTGTCAACATTGGCAGGCGGATTTTTTACCAAAACGCTCGAAGCTATGCATATTAATTGGTTAAATAAATGGGCCGGTGCTTTGCTGGGAGGATTAAAATATCTTATATTAGCAAGCCTGTTTATTAATGTACTGGAGTTTATAGATAGTAGCAACCATCTTATTTCGCAAGATAATAAGAAAGAAGCTATATTATATTATCCAACACAAAAGGTAGCAGGAATCGTATTCCCATTGGTTAAAGAAGTATCGAATAAATATATTCATTAGATATGCAAAAAGAAGAACCCAATAAATATTTAAAGGAGATCACGGAAGAAAAGTACAAGTATGGCTTTACTACCGATGTGCAGACTGAAATTATCCCTGTAGGGCTTAATGAAGATGTCATTCGCCTGATCTCTGCAAAGAAAGATGAACCGGACTGGTTGCTGGAGTTCCGCCTCAAGGCTTACCGCCATTGGCTGACTCTGGAAATGCCCACATGGGCGCATCTTACTATTCCCGAGATTGATTATCAAAGTATAAGTTATTATGCCGACCCTACCAAAAAGAAAAAGGGACCAAAATCGTTAGATGAAGTTGATCCTGAACTGATCAAAACATTCAATAAACTTGGTATTCCTCTCGAGGAACGTCTGGCATTAAGCGGAATGGCTGTTGATGCCGTAATGGACTCGGTATCTGTTAAGACTACCTTTAAGGAAACTCTGATGGAGAAAGGAATTATCTTTTGCTCCTTTAGTGAAGCAGTTCGTGAGCATCCCGATTTAGTTAAGAAATACTTAGGCAGTGTAGTGGGCTATAGAGATAATTTCTTTGCCGCACTAAACTCTGCAGTATTCTCTGACGGATCGTTTGTTTATATTCCAAAGGGTGTACGTTGCCCTATGGAACTATCTACCTATTTCCGTATAAATGCTGCAAATACAGGTCAGTTCGAAAGAACACTGATTGTAGCCGATGATGACGCTTACGTAAGTTACCTGGAAGGTTGTACTGCTCCAATGCGTGACGAAAACCAATTGCATGCCGCGATTGTGGAAATCATAATTCACGATAGGGCAGAAGTAAAATACTCAACTGTTCAGAACTGGTATCCGGGAGATAAAAATGGTAAAGGTGGAGTATATAACTTTGTAACCAAACGAGGTATTTGCAAAGGTGATGATTCTAAACTCTCCTGGACTCAGGTAGAAACAGGATCGGCTATCACATGGAAATATCCAAGTTGTATTCTGGCAGGAGATAACTCCGTGGCTGAATTCTATTCAGTAGCTGTTACTAACAATTATCAGCAGGCTGATACGGGAACAAAGATGATTCATCTGGGAAAGAATACCAAGAGTACTATCATGTCTAAAGGTATTTCGGCCGGAAAGAGCCAGAATTCATACCGCGGACTGGTTAAGGTTGTAGAAAAAGCTGAAGGTGCACGTAATTATAGCCAGTGTGACAGTCTTTTGTTAGGCGATAAATGCGGAGCTCATACGTTCCCATACATGGATATTCATAATGAAACAGCAATCGTTGAACACGAAGCTACTACATCAAAGATTAGTGAAGATCAGCTGTTCTATTGTAATCAGAGAGGTATCTCTACAGAAGATGCAATTGGCTTGATTGTAAATGGATATGCAAAAGAAGTAATTAATAAACTTCCGATGGAGTTTGCTGTAGAGGCTCAGAAGCTGCTACAGGTTTCTTTGGAAGGTTCAGTAGGATAAATAAAAATAAAAAATAATATGCTCGAGATAAAAGATTTGCATGCCAGTATTAATGGCAAAGAGATATTAAAGGGTATAAACCTGACAGTGAAACCGGGAGAGGTTCACGCCATTATGGGACCTAACGGATCAGGAAAAAGTACATTATCTTCAGTGTTGACAGGTAACCCGGCTTTCGAAGTCACTAAAGGATCTGTTCATTTCTATGGAAAGGATCTTCTAGATCTTCCTCCTGAAGACCGTAGCCGTGAAGGTATCTTCCTTAGTTTCCAGTATCCGGTAGAGATTCCGGGTGTAAGTATGGTAAACTTTATGCGTACTGCTGTAAACGAACATCGTAAATATAAAGGTCAGCCTTCTCTTACTGCCAGCGAATTTCTGAAACTGATGCGTGAAAAACGTGCGGTTGTTGAACTGGATACTAAATTGGCGAACCGTTCTGTAAACGAAGGATTCAGTGGTGGTGAAAAGAAAAGAAATGAAATATTCCAGATGGCTATGCTGGAACCACGCTTGTCTATCCTTGACGAAACAGACAGCGGACTTGATATTGATGCTCTTCGTATTGTAGCTAATGGAGTAAACCTGTTGAAGACTCCGGAAAACTCTACAATTGTGATTACTCACTATCAACGATTGCTCGACTACATCAAACCGGATATTGTACATGTGCTTTATCAGGGAAAGATTGTAAAGACTGCCGGACCGGAATTAGCTCTTGAACTTGAAGAAAAGGGTTATGACTGGATTAAGAAAGAACTGGGAGAATAAATAATTAATTTGTCCGCATCTCATTTTGAGTGCTGACAATTAACATATAGAATTATGGTAGAACAACAATATATCGACCTCTTTTCTCAGTGTGAAGGGATGATTTGTTCACACAGTGCCGAAGTTCTGAACGCAAGACGTGCAGAAGCTTTTGCCGACTTTGAACGATTAGGTTTCCCTACCCAAAAACTGGAAGATTATAAATATACCGATGTAAGCGAAGCCTTTGCTCCGAACTACGGATTGAATCTTAACCGTCTGGAAATACCGGTTAATCCGTATGAAGTATTTAAATGTGATGTGCCCAATATGAGTACCTCACTTTACTTCGTGGTTAATGATGCTTTCTACTCCAAAGAACAACCAAAAGTAGAATTACCGGAAGGCGTTTTGATGGGTAGTCTGAAAGATATGGCCGAAGCTCATCCGGAACTTGTAGGTAAATATTACGGAAAACTGGCAAAAACTTCAGAAGATGGAGTAACAGCCTTCAATACTACATTCGCACAGGATGGAGTTTTCCTTTATATTCCTAAAGGAGTAGTTGTGGAACGCACCATTCAGTTGGTGAATATCCTTAGAGGAGACGTAGACTTTATGGTCAATCGTCGCGTTCTTGTGGTAATTGAAGATGGTGCACAAGCCAAACTGTTGGTTTGCGACCATGCACAGGATCAGGTGAACTTCCTTACAACTCAGGTTATCGAGATTTATGCAGGCAAGGATTCTGTTTTCGATATGTATGAACTTGAAGAAACACATATTGCCAGTACACGAATCTCTAACTGTTATGTTCGTCAGGAAGCAGGTTCCAACCTTCTTCTTAACGGAATGACACTGCATAACGGTACTACACGCAACCGTACCCACGTTTTACTGGCAGGAGAACATGCCGAGATAAACCTTTGCGGTATGGCTATTGCCGACAAGAATCAACATGTGGACAATCATACATTCATTGACCATGCTGTTTCCAACTGTACCAGTAACGAACTCTTCAAGTATGTACTCGATGATGAAGCTCGCGGAGCTTTTGCAGGTAAAGTGTTGGTTCGCAAGGATGCACAGAAAACATTCTCGCAACAGACAAACCGGAATCTTTGTATAACCAAAGAAGCCAGGATGTTTACTCAGCCACAGCTCGAGATTTATGCCGATGATGTGAAGTGCGGTCACGGTGCAACAGTGGGACAACTGGATGAAGGTGCACTTTTCTATATGCAGGCTCGTGGTATCTCACAAAGAGAAGCTCGCTTGCTGCTGATGTTTGCTTTCGTCAATGAAGTGGTGGACAATATCCGGATAGATGTTTTGAAAGAACGTCTGCATCTGCTTATTGAAAAACGCTTTCGTGGTGAATTGAGTAAATGCGTAGGTTGCAGAGGATGTCAATAAACTCATCCATTTAATAAATAGTAATTCAATGATCAATATAGAATCTATTCGCCAGGACTTTCCTATACTTCAACGTGAAGTGTATGGTAAGCCGCTTATATATTTCGATAACGGAGCTACTACTCAGAAACCTCGCTGCATGGTTGAGTCAATCACAGAACAATATTATTCTGTAAATGCCAATGTGCACCGTGGAGTTCATTTCCTGAGTCAGCAGGCTACGGAATTGCACGAAGGTTCACGTAAAACTGTTCAGCAGTTTATCAATGCCCGCAGTACAAACGAGATTATCTTTACCCGCGGCACAACAGAGTCTATCAACCTTTTGGCGTTCAGCTTTGGGGAAGAATTCTGCAGTGAGGGTGATGAGATTATAATCTCAGTCATGGAACATCACAGCAATATAGTTCCCTGGCAAATGCTTGCAGCCCGCAAAGGGATTACCATAAAGGTTATTCCTATCAATGAAAAGGGCGAACTGCTTATGGATGAGTATAAGTCGTTCTTCTCAGAACGTACAAAACTTGTTTCCATTGCTCATGTATCCAATGTACTTGGAACAATCAATCCGGTGAAAGAAATGATTGCTTTTGCCCACGAACATGGTGTTCCTGTTCTTGTAGACGGAGCACAATCTGTTCCACACATGAAAGTAGATGTTCAGGACTTGGATGCAGACTTTTATGCTTTTTCGGGACACAAGATATATGGCCCTACAGGAGTGGGTGTACTTTACGGAAAAGAAGAATGGCTCGACAAACTTCCCCCATATCAGGGAGGAGGAGAGATGATTCAGACTGTAAGTTTTGAAAAGACTACATTCAACGAACTTCCGTATAAGTTTGAAGCTGGTACTCCCGATTATATCGGAACAACAGCATTAGCGGTATCTCTTGATTATATATCAAAGATTGGAATAGAGGAGATTTCAGCTTACGAGCATGAGCTTACTGCTTATGCCATGAATCGCCTTAAAACAATTGAAGGGATGAGAATCTTTGGCGAAGCCGACCAGAAGGGTAGTGTAATCTCCTTCCTTGTAGGAGACATTCACCACTTTGATATGGGTACATTGCTCGATCGCCTTGGTATTGCGGTTCGTACCGGTCACCATTGCGCTCAGCCGCTTATGCAGGCTTTGGGCATTGAAGGGACCGTGCGTGCTTCTTTCGGTTTGTATAATACCAAAGAAGAAATAGACGCATTGGTTGCAGGAATTGAGCGTGTGAGGAAGATGTTTTAATAAACACATAATAAAAGTAAAAGGCTGTTCGGTTGGACAGCCTTTTGCTTTTTATGTATCACAATATATGATACTTTACTTGTTGTGCAGGTAGCTCACATTAATCTTTAACTAAACCGGAGGATATAGGTAAAGTTGTGAATGAGTATTTCGCGATATTCTAAGAAAACCAGATTAGTAAGCAAGAACATTCCACAAAGACTTAATTTTTGCTTCCGGATCCCATTTACCTCCAAATGTCCAGCTGGCATTAATTTCTTCAGGTTTGGGTGACCCTTTAGCTTCTTCAAGATTATTTTTCATCCATGCAAAGTTTCCACCTTCACGTTTAATGTTATGCATATAAACACGTTTCCCCCATGGACAAGTATCAAGTACCTTGTCTGAATAAGCATAACCAATAGGATTATCAATAATCTTGTCGGTCATAGTACAATTCAGTAAGAAGAATTGTGAGTCGTGGTGATAACGGCCAAGGGTGACTGGACTTTTAGAATCAAAATGTGAATCAGTTATAACAAGTTTCTTGTCATAATCACCACGTCCGTCATGCCAGATTAAAGCACGTCCATCTCCATAGAATGTACAACGAGTGGCATAACACCAACCGCGGGGGCAAAGGAAATCTACTCCGGGACATCTTAAATTAAGATCGGCATGGTAATACATTCCATTCTCCGAAGCCCATAATGATAAAGCATCGTTTCCGTCTGCCCATACATTACAGTTTATAATGATTGTACGAGTAGCAAGCCCAAAAATTGACATCTGATGCGAAGTCGTTGCTTCGACTGTACTACCATAATTGTTGTAAACAGTCAAACCACTAATAATACAATCGTCTGCACCTTTTTGCAAAACAATTACCCCATTACCCACAGGCTGCCCTTTATATTCCTGAATCTTTCGTTTGCTTAAAAGTTCGGCGTATACTAACCGGGTCTTTTCCCTATCTTCTCCTAGAAGTACGATGTTTGGGCGGTCAATAATAACTTTTTCATTGTATGTTCCGCTCTTTATCAGAATAATATAAGGCTCCGTTGCTTGTTGAGGAGCAGCTTCAATAGCAGCCTGTATACTTTCTCCATTAGAAACAATTGCATTATATAGTTTTGAATGGGAAGCATTATGGGGATTGGCAGTTGTAGTTTTATTAGCTCCGGTTCTACCATTCTCTATAGCTTTGGACTTTACAACTTGTGCTGAGCCAAATGTCGCATAAAAAGAAATGGCTATGAACAATACTATTTTTCTCATTTGGAGTTATACTAATTATTTGTTTTTTGATTGAAAAGTAACTTACAGATACTTCTTTTTCCATTGTTCATAGTGCTTGTAGAGGCTTGCTGGCGCTCTATTATACCAACTGTAGCCATTGCGTCGTTCGTGTCCAACTTCTGCCAATGTTTTTAGTGGCACACCATTTCGGTCACAAAATAGAGGCTTTCCTTGTTCTAAGTCATAATCACGGGCCCATATCGGTTGGGCTTTTTCGTCATTTACCACACGTGTATCCGACTTGCCGTTTTCGTTAGTGAAACGTTCTACCCTGATACCAGTCAGTTTATGAGCTTCGAACCATTTCATTGCTCCGTTAACAGCAGCTTTAATACGTTTGTCGGGATTGGGAAGTTCCATCAACAGACGCACCAAAGAAGCACTTTCTGCCGAACAGAAAGAAGCCAATTCGTATGCACGGGCTGAAGTAGGCTTTAGAGTCTTGTAATCGTGTTGCTGGCACCATACAGTTGGTTCGCCGTTTACAATAATTTGTGTGTTGAGTATGCATTCTATACCTTTATCAAAAGCTTTTGTTAAACGAGCTTTCATTGCATTATCCACCAATGAATCGAAGGGTGCTACACCGTTACGCAGGTTACGGATAACCGTTAAAGTCTGCACCATTGCATTGTCATTATAAGTAATCTGTACCTGGTATCCATGATTCTCAGGCCAGAACTGTGGCCAGCCACCATTATCGTACTGTCCACTAAGCAAAAACTCCACACCTTGCAAGAATGCTTTTTTGTAGCGCTCTTCCGGCTGTTGTTTGTAAAGTCTGGCCAGGTAAGTCATTTCCAGAATAGTCGCGTCGTTGTCGGTTGTAGAATCATTGCGTTTCTTCTTGTCGCTCAACACAACATCCAGTTCGTCGCCAAGCGGACGATGAATTGGAAGATTCTTCGGCCAGCCACCTGTTTCCCGTTGATATGCTAATACGTTATCAGCAATTCGTTTTGCTTCTTCTGTCTTGAAAAAGGCATCCGGGCTTTCCCTTACAATTCTTTTCCACTCTCTTGATGAGTATTCGTAATCTTTTGGGTTGAGCTGTTGCTGTGCAAATAGAGGCACTGCCATCGTTATTATTAGAATGATACAAATAAAATGTTTTTTCATGATATTATTAAATTAATGTATTTCTGCCTGTTGATAGTTATTTTCTTACTATTTTCTTTGTCACTGTATTGTCGTTCAGCTTCTTTATGATGTAAATACCGGGTGCAAGGTTAGATATATCAGTGGTGCTGACATTTGAGCGAACTTTTATTCCGGCAACGTTATATATGTCGCTTAAGGTCGACGTGTCGTCAGTCTGAACATTGTTGATGCCAGTCGCCTCGCTAGATACATAGAAATTGAAGTTGCGTGTCAGTGAACCGATGTTGTCGTCATCAGTTGCCTTTACCTTAATGTTCAGGAAACCGGTGAACGATGTTGCCGGGGTGAATGTGCAGATACCTTCGTTGCTATCGTAGGACATATCCGAACTTCCGATAATCTCGAATGAAGGATTATTATCGTAACCTGCAAAATATTCTTTCAGGTTTATGGTTATCCCTTTATTCATCGTGAAGTGTGGTTCTGCAAGCCAGTTAAGATAATCTTCCAGAACGGTGTAACCATCTTTATCCGGGTCGGCATTATTGTCTGCTTCAGCAGGATTTAGTCCTTTCGCCTTTTCCCACCAGTCGGGCATGCCGTCATTGTCGCTGTCGAAATCGCTTGCTCTGTGTACTTCGTAGATATTGATACCGTTGAAACCTTCGCATTTGTCGTCTTCTTCAGAGTCGATAAGACCTTTCTTTCCCGACCTACTACCTACGGTTGTTGTGGTGCCTTTAAGAGTTTCGTTCACCATACGTACATCGTGGTTGTCGAGCATTGGCATATTGCAGCCCACATCGGACAATACATTTTTGTAAGCAGCTTCAGCAGTTTCAATGGTTGCGTATGATTCAAAGAACGGTTTATCAAGGAATACATTCCAGTTCAATACCTGTCCGTTTGATAAAGTATATCTATAAGTATCATCGAGTTTGTCCTGAGTCTTACTTCCGTCAAGATTTTCGCGGATATTTCCGTTCACGTAATAACTTTGTGAGCCGGTACCGGTACCTTCAAGGTTTGCGGTGAGCAGTTGCAGTATCTTTGAAGATGGTCCCATTTTGTAGTAGTTACTTACAAAGTTTCCTTCGTGAGTTCCACCATCTGTAGTACGTCCGCACCAGTTGTAGCACACGTTATTGAATACGTCATGGTGACCGGCATAAGCACCGCTGCCGTCCAGCCCGCCAGAGAGACTCCAGTTTCTGCCTTCATTGTGAGCCATCAGGTTATGATGGTATGATCCGGTGTCTCCACCTATCGTAGCCGCATAGCCGTGCGCTGTACCTGAAGGGTAATTAGGGTGGTTGGCAACGTTCAGTGCTTCTGATATCATGGTGCGCTGCAATGTTACGTTTTTCGCATTACGACTACTGAAAGCTTCGTCTATAGTCCAGCTTATGGAGCAATGGTCCATGATAGCATGGTTGTTTCCGGCCATTCCCAGTCCGTCGCATCCTGTCTCAGATGTTGCAGCATCATGACCGAGAAACATGTGCAGGAAACGGGTAATTCCTTCGGACGCCATACCGAACGGGCAAGAGCGGAACATGATTCCGTTTCCAGGGGCGGTTTGTCCCGCAATGGTAACATAGGGGTCGCTACAAGCTAAGCGGCTTTTTAACTGAATAACTCCTCCAACATCGAATACGATGGTACGCGGTCCGCTTACTTTACTAATTCCATAACGAAAAGTTCCAGGTTGTGGCGCTAAAGCATCGTCATCAAGCGATGTTACATGATACACCGTGCCGCCTCTTCCTCCAGTGGCATAGCGGCCGTAGCCCTCTGCTCCAGGGAAAGCGAGATGTCTCGGACGGAATGACCATGTCTCGCCTTTATATGTATTTCCAGTTGCATCTTCCTCATCCACTCGCCAATAGTATGTGTTCAGTGAATGCAAATCTTTCATCACATAAAATGTGTCTGTTTGGATAGCGATTTCGTTCATAGCACCTTCGGATGTTCCCATATAAACATGGTGTTTTACCGCTGTTACTGCCGGCGACCATTTCAGTGTGCAGGTACCGTTGTCGGCATCGGTATGCATATCGAGATTGTCTGGGGTTGGATTCAATGCCGTTGTTAGTGGATTTGGTTCGTCCAGAATGATGGCATTTACAAACACTGTGGTTGTGAAATATTGAGCGGTGTAGTTCACCGACGGATCGGGAACAGTACGGTAAGATATAACCACATCCTTGCCGGCCTCTGCGTTGAACGTAACATACGACTGTCCACTATTTGAAGGTTTCTGTGCTCTGTTAGTTTGTAGTGCTCCAGATACCATTTTCACGTTGTCCACATATACGTCTACTGGCGGAGCAGTGAATCCATCGGTATTGTTGTGGTATGCAAGAATGGAATGTTTGCCAGCCGTGAGGCCACTGAGTGTGATGGTGAGTTCTGCCGAACCCGACTGTAACTGTGGTGTGTTGTTGTCAACAAAGTCGTATATGGCTATACCGTCTCCTATCAGTTTTGAATATTTGCCCACTCCGTCCTTCCACCAGTTGGCTTTTAATATTTTACCCGCCGAGTTAGGACCGTTGGCAACAACGATTTTTAATCCGCTTGTTTCGTCTAATACCAGAGTGTCCTTTACTCCCGTAGTTATAGCCCACGGAGTGAAGCCGTTTTCGGTAACTTGCTCCGGCTGTCTGCCAGGCAGATTGAAGTCAATCTTTTGCGCAGTGGCATTAAAGGCAAAAGCCAATGTGAAGTACAATGGAAGTAATCTTTTTTTCATGTTTATCTTGTTAAGGTTATCTCTTACATAAACGAAATGAAATATGACGTGTACTCAAATATGTAAATGAGAAACCATATTAACTTTAGCATTTCGTTTTTAAGTTTAGCAATGAAACAAAATAAGCTGTTTCTTAAACTTTAGAAGTTCATTATTTGGCGTTTTTTTAGTAATATTTGACTTGAGAAGATATTTTATTTTATAAAACTCTATCTTTGCCTTACATAAATATAGAAACCATGCTATTACCATACTTAAATAAAGACCTTATAGAAGCCGGATGTGATGAGGCTGGGCGCGGTTGCCTGGCAGGATCAGTATTTGCTGCTGCCGTTATTCTTCCTCACGATTTTAAGAATGAATTATTAAATGACTCTAAACAGCTCACAGAAAAGCAACGATATGCCCTTCGGGAAATTATTGAAAAAGAAGCAGTGACATGGGCAGTGGGTATTGTTACACCCGAAGAAATTGATAAAATAAATATTCTTAATGCTTCAATTCTTGCCATGCACCGTGCGGTAGATCAACTGAAAGTTACTCCCGAACATCTTCTTATTGACGGAAACCGATTTAAACAGTATAAAGAAATACCTCACACCACGGTTGTAAAAGGTGATGGTAAATACCTGTCGATAGCAGCAGCATCCATTTTGGCAAAGACTTACAGGGACGATTATATGAACCGCCTTCACGAAGAATTCCCTGTGTATGACTGGAACAACAACAAAGGCTATCCAACCAAGAAACATCGTGCGGGAATTGCTCAACACGGCACCACTCCTTATCACCGGATGACTTTTAATCTGTTGGGCGACGGACAATTATCACTCGACTTCTGACAAGAAAACATCTTTATTAAGGTGTTTAACAAATATTCCGCCGTAAACTAATAAAAACAAAAGGTTACCTTTTTCCAATCATGTACATGTTTGAGTTCAATCTTGTACATGATTGGTCCCAAACATGTACATGTTTGCTTCAACCTCCCGCCAATAAATCATTAATGTTTGCTGAGAGATGTATTAGTCTGATTACGGATAATCGTTAATATTCTCTTTAGTTACCTGAATTCATTTTTCTATTTTATATAGTGTTGAATATCAGCGATGTTTGTTTTGTGGTGGTGTACATGGTGTAGATAAATCGTTCTTTTTTCGTTTTGGAAAATAGAATTTTGAAAATTCTGCATTTTGCGGAATTCTCAAAAATAAATCTGTGGAAAAGTAAAATAGTCTTTTTAAGTACACCATGTACACCACTGGAGGTTTACTTTGTTGTCTTAAACTAGTTCCAGTTCTCTAAGCCTATAATCAATTGATCGATTACTTTATTAACTCTGATACGGGGTGACCTTTTTAGGTTTAAAGACCAAAAAAGGTTGACTTTCTTTTTGCAAATTTGTATAGTACTGAATATCAGACCAATCTGTTTTGCTGGGGTGGAGAGGGTGGAGAGAATTTGTTCTTTTTCCGTTCTGAGAAATAGAATTTTCAAAATTCTGCAAATTGCGGAATTTTGAAAATTCTATTTCTGGAAGCTGAAAAAACTCTTTTTTACTCCACCCTCTCCACCCCTATAAGTTTCTATTGCTTTGTAAAACTTTGATTTATAAGTGTATATGTTTTTGTTGGTGGCAGCAGTGGCAGCAAAATAATACATTTTCCGATTCTGAAAAATAAAATCTGATAATTCCGCAATTTGCGGTTTTTTCAAAAATAAATTTCTGGAAAGGTGAAAAGGGCTTTTTTCCTGCCACTGCTGCCACCTGGATATGTTGTTTTTAGTTTAGGTCTTTAAGAATCAGACTTTGAATAACTACATTTTGTTTAATAATCTTTCTTATCATATTTTTTGGTTGTTTTTATTTGTTTATCTTTGTTCAATTTAAATACAGAAAAGCCCTGTTAAGCATAAACAGGTTGTTGGCATAGTACCAATTCTTTTTTTACAGATGAAAAAGAATTGATACCTCTTTGGGTGACCGATAAAATTATGGATGTAATATAAATAAGAAGAAATGAAGCAACTCTCCAATAGGATAATAGATATTATTGATGAATTAGTTGACCAATATTTAGAAGACGACCGCTATAATCGTCCTTGGATAATTGGATTTAGTGGGGGGAAAGACTCTACAGTTTTACTTACATTAGTTTGGCTAGCTTTACTTAAGATACGGGATAAAGAATTAAATTTCAAGTATAAACGTCCTATATATGTTGTATGTAATGATACAATGGTTGAAAATCCGGTGATGGAAGAATATGTTCAAACTGTTTTAAATACTATTCAAAAAGCAGCTAAAGAGCAAAATTTACCTATTATTGTAAAAACGACAACTCCAAAACTAGAAGATACATTTTGGAGTTGTGTAATTGGAAAAGGCTATCCCGTTCCTAATAATTCTTTCCGTTTCTGTACAGAGAAAATGAAAATTAAACCTACCTCACAATTTATCGTAGATCAGGTAGCTGCTGATGGGGAAGCCATTGTTTTAATTGGGACACGACTTGCCGAAAGTCAACAGCGTGCAAAGTCTATAAAAAAACACGATATAAAAGGTCACAGACTTTCCAAGCACCCTCTAAATCGGAATACATACACTTATGCCCCAATCAAGGAACTGATGCTGGAGGAGGTTTGGTATATCATAAATGCAATACCTTCTCCGTGGGGATTTGATAATCAAATTCTATTCAAAATATATCTGGATGCAAGTGCAGATGATTATGAGTGTCCTACTGTTGTAACTGATGAATCTCATAAATCATGTGGTCAGAGTCGTTTTGGATGCTGGGTGTGTACTGTGGTTAAAGAAGACAAATCTATGACCGCATTAATAAAAAATGGTACAGAATGGATGCGTCCAATCCTTGATTTTCGGAATAGGTTAGTTGTCAACAGGAATCTTTCGGAATATAGATATTCAACCCGTAGAAATGGTCAAATTGCCGTAGATGAGACAGGGCATAATATGGGTAACTACACAATTGAATATCGAATGCAGTTATTAAAAGAATTACTCTCTATTCAAAAGGAGACTCAGAATTTTAGGTCAAGTATTGACCTAATCACCAGTCAAGAATTAATTGCAATTCAAGTAATTTGGTATCGTGATGGATATTTCAAAACAACTGTGAATGATATTTATAATGAAGTTTATGGATATGATATTCCAAATGACAAAATAGGTTTACAAGAAAGAATACTGCTTGAAAAAGCATGCGATAATTCAGCTCATTATTCACTTATTCAAGAGCTACTTGCGTTGCAAAAAAACAAAATACTATTAATGAAAAAGTATGGACTTCAAAACGATTTTGAAGCAAGATTAGATACATTTATAAAAGAGACGGTATGATTATAAAGAGTATAGAACTAACTAACTACCGCCTGTATAAGGGAGTAAATAAAATTTCATTTTCAAACGAAAATGATAAGAATATTTTTTTGGTTTCTGGCGAAAATGGCTTTGGGAAATCCACTTTTTTACATTCGCTTCTTTGGTGCATGTATGGTCGTCTAATGGTTGATATTGAAGAATCTTACCGTAAAGAAATTCAGAATGCTGGCGGTGGTTATAATCAAATGCAAATGAATAATCTAAATGAATTTTGCAAGAAAAAGATCGATGTTGAAGTTTCTCATAATTTATTGACCACCATAAAAAAACATGGATATTCCATTGATAATGAATATTTAAAACAGTGGTCCCAATATTCTGTTTCATTAGAATTTTCAGAAATTTTTATTCCTTCTATTCCTTGTCGCTCGTTAAAAATTACTCGTTCCTATGATATAATACGCAATGAAGAAAATGTTGAAATTCTTATTGACGGAATAAAAAATGAACTTACCTCCGAAATTGGACATGAAGTTTTTATTAATGATTTCGTTTTAAATAAAGACATTGCTCGTTTTTTCTTTTTTGATTCTGAGAAAATTGTATTGCTTGCTGAAACAAATACAATAGATGAGAAACGAAAACTGTGTTCAGCTTACAATGAGGTTCTGGGCGTGAAAAAATACGAAGATTTAAAGAGAAACCTTGAGAATTTACGTTTGCGTTTTCGCCGAAAGTCCGATGATATTGAAAGTCGTAACAAATTGACTTCTTTACTTTCCAAGCAAAAGTCTTTGTATGAAAGCATAACTGAAAAAGAAAAGGGAACGGCTGATCTTGATAACAAACTTTTATCCCTTCGTAAAGACAATGAGAAATTGCAAATGCAACTTATGCGTGAGGGAAATGGAGTGACTATAGAAGAATTGAAACGACAGGAAGATGTTGTTTCAACAACAAAAAAAAGAGACGAAGAATATAAACAAAGGCTCAAAACCTTTCTCGAATATGCTCCTTTTGCTATTTCAGGCAAATTATTACAGCGAGTAAAAAATCAATTAGAACATGATTTTAATGCTTTACAATCGCAGAATGATATATATAATCAAAATATTTTACTTCAAAATATTTCGAAAGATTTATTGACAGCTATTGAACAGCTATCAATTGCTGAGAAAAACAAAAAAGAGTTAGATAAGTCTATTCAGATGATTGTTTCAAAATATCAAAATCAATCAACCGGTGGAGTTCCATTGATGAATGTCAGCAAAGAAATAATTGATGAATTTTTATCTGTATATAACAATATTACAAGCACATATAAGATAGAATTTGAGCACCTTACAGATGATTATCGCAAGAACAAACAGATTCTGAACAATGCCACCCGCAAAGTCTCAAATATGCAGAGTAATGAGAATGATTCTATCATTAAAAATATACGTAAAAGCAAAAACGAGATAGAAGAAACAATTACAGACTTAGAAGCACAAATACGTCAACAACACGAAATGCGAGGAGGCCTAAATAAAGAATTAGCTGTTGTAAGTCGTCAAATTTCAGAGTTAAGTAAAAAGGTTAGTCTTGATGATAGTGACTCAATGAAAGATAAAGTAGCAGAAAAGCTAATTGTTGAGCTAAATACATTTCTTACGTCATTGAAAAACGAGAAAAAATTCTCATTAGAAAGACGTATTAAAGGTACAATGAATAAGCTAATGCACAAATCCAATTTTATTAGCAAAGTTGAAGTTTCGATTTATGATGATATTATTGATATTAACCTCTATGCGAACGATGGAAACATAATCAAAAAAGAATCTCTTTCCAAAGGTGAACAGCAACTTTATGCAACCTCACTTCTTAAAGCTCTTGTTGAAGAATCAGGTATACAGTTTCCCGTATTTATTGATAGCCCATTGCAGAAATTTGATAAAAGTCATGCAGATAAAATTATTACAGAGTTTTATCCGACTGTTTCCAAGCAAGTTATTTTATTTCCATTGCTGTACAAAGAGTTAACAAAAAACGAATTAGAGACAATGAAACCGTTTGTAAATTCTGCTTTTATATTGAAAAATGAAAACACATATTCATTTATTCAAGAGGTTGATATTAACGATTTAATGAAAGAATAGATATGGTATTTTCACAGATAAGAACAAGTAGTAGAAATAGAGAAATAGTTGTAGAATTGACACGCAAATTTAATTTGGGCGCTGAGAACATAATTGCTAGAATTGCAATTGGCTATTCTTTGCAATCAGGATTAAAATTTGAGCCTACTGACGTTAAAGATTCTGGAGGTAAGGAATATAGTAAGAGTGTTCTTTTCGGAAATTACTACCCAATATATTTAGCAATGGTTTGTACGCACTATCAGATTAGTGAAAACAACAAAGATTTACCTCGTTACTTTAAATTGCACCTTGATCACGGATTGCAGCTTATTTATGATGACGTTACAGACAATCCTAATTTAGTCGGTTACGATTATTTATTAGATAAAATTGGAAATGGCTTAAAAGAGATATGCTGAGAGAAGATTTGAAATATATTACAGTAGAGCATTTGCGAGATACGAATCAGATTTCGGTTCGTACGGCAAACTGTTGTATTAAATCTGGTCTAGTTTCCCTTTACGAAGTAATATCTTATTTAGAGAGAAATCAAACATTTTTCAAAGCCAAAATTAAAAATGCAGGTGTAAAAACATTTCTTGAATTGGATAACTTATGTAAAGCACTCATTCCTCAACTTGAAGTCGAAAAAGAAGATTGTCACAGAAATGAGGAAATTTTACAAGTAATCTGGAATTTATCTGAGCCGGAAAGAGAAATTTTGTTCTCTTCAGCTGAATTAGTAATTAAGTCTGATAATGTTTTTAAACAGAAAAAAAGACTATATGGAAAATGTTGCTCAGATATATTTGTTGATTATTTTTATGCAAAACATTGCCACTTACCGATGCTTTGGATTTTGGGACAATGTATAAAAAATGACAGGTCCAGGGAAATAGGTATTCTAAAAGGATCTTTAAATATGTTCAAGAATCAACAATTGTATACTTTAGATGAATTGTCGACAAAATACGATTTATCTCGTGAGCGTATTCGACAAATCAGAAATAATGTATTTCATAAAACATTTGAAATTACTGATGACATTATTGAATATAATAAAAGTAATTTAGTCAATTATGGCATGATTCTTCAGAATAAGGATGATTGGTCATATCTATTAGATTTGTTCGATGAAATTGATATTTTATGTCAAGAATCATTCAAATTAGAAAATTACCTGAAAGAGGAAAACTGTAATTTTACCATTGAATTTACCTTGCAAATTATCGCATGTATTTTCCGAGGAAGATATTCTATCTTGGGCGGTATTAATGTAGCGAATAAGTCAAAGACTTGGAATAATATCTTTCTTATCAAAAAAGATTTCTCTGATATTTTTGACTTTGAAAAAATGAGAGTAGAGTTTAGTAATATCTTAATGGATAACGAAACTGATTGTTTGTTAGACATTGAAGATTACATAGCAAATTCTCAATGTTGGATAAAATATGATTATAATAAAACAAACAGCCTTTTAAGTGTTGTAAGGAATTTATTACTATATGAATTTCATTTATATTCTGACGATATCGATGGGCATATAAAAATACCAGCAAATAAAGAAAGAAAACCAATAGATGTGGTATATGAGATATTGCAACAAACCGGTAGGCCAATGCACTTAGATGAAATCTTTGAAGAATTCAAGGTTGTTTTGCCTCATAAATATACTGAAGCATCCCAATTAAGACCTTATTTACAAAAACATGATGCTATATCATTCAGAAATAGAAAGAGTGTTTACACTCTAAAGGAATGGGAAAATATTAAAACTGGTACGATTCGCGATGCTATTTTAGAGTTCTTATCGGAAAAGGATCAGCCTCAAACTGCTGATGATATTGCAGAATATGTCCTACAGTATTTTCCAGAAACAAATATTGCAAGCGTTAGAACGACAATGTTTAATGATACACAAAAACGTTTTTCTTTCTTCAACGACAATATTTTTGGATTAAAAAATAAAGAATACCCTCCTGAATACAAGTTAGGTGAACAACAAGAAGTGTTAAGAAAATCCTTTGAACAAAGGTTATTTGATTTGGAGTTATTCATTGCAGAAGAAGGGCATTTCCCATTCCCCTCAAGCGAAAAAAGTAAGGAAGGATCTCTTGGGCGATGGTGGCATAGAATAATCAACAACAAACTGCAGATTAATGATACACAACAAGCCGAAGTGGATAGAGTTAAAGCTCAATATGCAGAGTATGACTCTGATAAAACAATATATGAGTGGAATCTTAAGTACAATAAATTAAAATGCTTTTTACTTGAAAATAGACGTGTACCAGCAGCTCGTGGAGACGAAAAATCTCTTTATGGCTGGTTTAGACGTGCAAAAAAAGATTTTCAGAATTACAACTTAACAGAAGAACAACGACAAAAATATATCGACCTTGCAAAATTAATTTAATATGTTAAAAGACAGAAATTTTAAATATAGGTATTCAACAGGAAGAAAGGATTTACCTTTCGACTTCTTTGAAATGGCATTATCAAACAGTATAAGTTTTGATATGGGGTTAGGATATTTCAGTAGTGCCTCGTTCAATATACTGTCTGTCGGAATTGCTCATTTTATAAGCAATGGTGGTTATATGCGTCTGTATATAAATCAATATCTTACCGAGGAGGATTATAAACTTTTACAAAACAATGAAAAAGTAGATTTTGAAGATTATATATTGCAGTCATTTTATGCCCTTAGAGGAGTATTATCGAAGCGAGATGAACACTTTTTTAAATGTCTTTCTTATCTTGTTCAGACTAATAGAATTGAAATAAAGATTGTTGTTCCTAAAGGCGGCGGTTTAGCTCATGAAAAATTTGGCATTTTTACTGATCAAAATAATGAAAAAGTTGCTTTTACAGGTTCCTTAAATTTAACCGCGGCGGCATTGGTTAAAAATATTGAAACAATTGAATGCACATGCTCCTGGAAAAGTGATGATAGTAAGGAAAGAATTGAAATAAGTGAACAAGATTTTTTAGAGATTTGGAATGGACAGAATAATAATGTATTGGTTTTTACAGCAAAAAAATTCTGTCAAGAAATCGTGAAAACTTATCCAACTGTTGACTCAGATGAATTATTAATACAAGAGAAAGGAATAATTAAAAAATTATCTAATAAAACAACTATTGTAAGTGAAGCATTACCAAACTATCAGAAAATAAAAGAGCCTCATTTTCCTGATAAATATCCTGATGGTGTAAGACCATATCAAATTCAGGCTTATGAAGCGTGGATAAAAAATGGCAAACAAGGTATATTTGCAATGGCTACTGGGACGGGTAAAACTATTACTTCATTGAATTGCGCTTTACAAGAATACAAAAACGATGGTGTTTACCAACTATTGATATTAGTGCCAACTATTGCATTGGTAGAGCAATGGATTGACGAAATTGCGTTGTTCGATTTCAAAAAAGTAATTACAGTGTTTTCAGAAAATCCTCAATGGCGACAACAAATTGTAGAATTAGAAGATAAAGTTTGTAGAGGCAAGAAAGTTAACTTTGTAATAGTATCAACCTACCAATCTTTCACAAATAAAGACTTTCAACAAATTTTACCTCAATTGCCAGATAGTTTGATTGTTATTGCAGACGAAGCACACAATATAGGCTCAGAATCTGTTAGGGCTATTTTTCGGTCATTACATATTAAAAGAAGAATAGCATTATCTGCAACACCAAGCAGAATATACGATGAAGAGGGTACGGCAGAATTAGAAGGTTTCTTTAACGACAAACCTCCTTATGTTTACAATTTTCCAATGAGTCAAGCAATAGAAGAAGGACGGTTAATGGAATATTGCTATTATCCAAAAATGGTTTTTTTGAATGATGATGAAATGTATGAATATGCTTTAATTACAGAGCAACTTATACGATTATTTGACAGTTCAACAGGGGAATTCAGTGACTATCAAAAAGCAAAGAAACTATTAATGTTGCGTAAACGAATTTTGCATAAAGCCGATGACAAGATGCGTGTATTTAAAGAGATAGTCGATGAAATTGGTTATGATAAACTAAAATATTGTTTTGTATATGTTCCTGAGGGTAATAAAGTATTTGATTCTGATGAGGCCTTATTATATTCAAACACAGATATTGATTCTGATCAAGATTTATACGAAGAAAGTATATTGAAGAAAATGCTTGATTTAACAAAGGAGATTTCCCCAAATACAACTTGTAATACATACACGGGTAAAAATAACAAAGCAGAAAGAAAAGCAATTTTACACGGTTTTGAAAATGGACAAATAAATGTTTTGTTCGCAATGAAATGTTTGGATGAAGGGGTTGATGTACCAAGAGCTGAATATGGTATTTTTGCTTCTAGTACAGGAAACCCTCGACAGTTTATTCAAAGACGTGGTCGTTTACTGCGTAAACATAAGGAAAAGACATTCGCCCATATCTACGATATGATCGTTGTCCCAAATTTTCGATCTCCATATTATTCTAGGGATTTTTGGCAAATGGAACGCAGTTTGGTGAAAGGAGAATTGACTCGTGTTGCATATTTTGCCAATTTAGCAACCAATAATTATACTGGTGCTCTTCAATCTCTTGACGAGGTGGCACGGTTTTATGATTTGGTATTATCTGAACTAATTTTGAATATAAACCAATAAATAAAATAACATGACAGCCGAAGAAATTTTCAAAGAGGTGTTGAAATCGCCTGAATTTCAAGATATATTTGAAATACCAAAAGATAATTTGGAGCAAGAGACATTTAATACAAAGTCCAATTATCCTGTTATTGAAATTGTTAAAGCGATAATCAATGGGCAAGAAAATCATAGGGATAAGAATGCCGTTTTTCAGAATATTCAGAAACAGATCATGCAATTATAGTTATGGCAGCAATTATAAAATCAATTAGTTTTAAGAACTTCTACAATTATTATGGAAGTTTTAAACAGAACACATATCACTTCAAAGAGGGAATCAATATTGTAAATGCCGATAACAATATGGGCAAATCGAAGTTCTACAATGGTATTCTTTGGATTTTGAAAGATACTGTTTATGATTCCGATTTAAAACGAATGGTCAATGCGCCGTCTTCATTTAAAAAGATGGCGTCAGGTAAGGCATTGAATGAAGAAACCAACTTTGATATGGGAATTAACATTACATTCATTGAGAATGTCGATAGGTATTCTGTGTCAAAAATAGTTCAATTTACCAAAGTGGGTGATAGTTGGAGAACTAATGAGAAATTGGATATTTTGCAAACTATTGACAATCGGGATATCCCAATATTAGACCAAGCAGATAAAGACAAAATAGTGCAAAAGATAATTCCAGTCGAATTAATGAATTATGCATTGCTTCAGGGTGAATCAATGGAACAATTAGTGGATTTATCCTCTCATAATGGTCTGTCTTCTACTATTGAGGCCTTAGCGGGAATTAAAAATCTTATTGAAATTTGTGAGATTAGTAAAGATTTGTCTCAGAAGTCTAAAAAACTATCTAACGATAAAGAAAAAGAAATAAACTCTACTAATAACAGAATAACCGGTCTTATTCAAGAAAGGGAGAGTTTAGAACAACGTATTGATAGTACTTCTGAACAAATTGAAACTTATAAAACAGAATTTTCCGAAGCGACAAAGAGAAAAGATACATTGGAGGCATTGTTGTTAAACTCTCAAAACAGAGAGAAATTCAGAGGAATCCAAAAAACGCTTCAAAATGAGATAGATAAATTAAAAGAAAGAAAGAATGAAAGTGAAAGAAATATTACGACAATGCTGTTTTCAGAAAGTTCTCCTTGGCTGTTAATGGGCTTAGAAAAACAAATCACCTATTTTTCAGATAATTATAAGAATTTCATAATTAAACTGACTGAACAACGGACAATACATGAATTGGCGGCAGACCCGACAATCCTGTTATTACCTCTTAATTCTCCTGATAAATCCTCATTACTTAGAATGCTCGAAGGGGAAAAATGTGAAATTTGTAATCGCCCTGCTCTAAAAAATTCTGACGCATGGAAGCACATTGAAATGGTTTTGAAACGACCTAAATCGACTCAGAGTTCTAATAAGAATGATTTTTCTTCATTTTATGGTGGAGTTCAAACTACGGTTAGCTCATTTTTAAATAGTATTCCAGAGCTCTCACAGTCTATCGAGAAATATAGAACAGCAATTGACAACATAGAAGAAGCAATTAATCAAAAAGTAGAAGAAAAAGAAATTGCCAAACTTGAATTCCTGAATGCAGGTGGAAGTGAAAACAATGTGGATACTAATGATCGTCAAAATATCTCAGACTATACTCTTGCTGAAAAAACAATAGAAAAGAAATGCGAAAATATTAAAAAGGCTGAAAATCAAATAAAGCAATGGAAAATTAGACTAAATCAGATTGAAGATGATCTAAAAGGTATCAATGCAAACAGTGAGATTAAGAGCTATCGTGATTTTAAAGATTTGATGTGTTGTGTAGAATCTATTTTTCTCAATTCAAGGGAAAGAATATTTGATGAAATTTTGAAATCCTTAGAGATTAATGCCAATCAAAAGTATAGTGAGCTTACGCAAGGCAATTTATCAGCAGGCGGTAAATTGAATTTTTCAAAGCAAGCTGACGGTACGGTTCAAGTATGTATAAAAAATATCAATGATGGCGAATTGACTGGTCTTGGTACAGGATTTCAGAGAATGAAGCAGTTATCTATCATTATGGCTATCATTTCTTCTAAAATTGGGAATAAACAATTTGACTATCCATTTATTTCTGATGCTCCTTTTTCAGAATTTGGTGACAATTTTATAAATAATTTTTTCAAAATAGCTCCGAATGTATTTTCTCAAAGTATCATTTTTATAAAAGAATTGTACGACCCAAAATCTGAGGATTTCCTGAATGATTTAGGTAAGAAAATTCTGAGAAAAATGGAAAATGGGGAGATACCAGGTACATTCTATGTAAATGTGATTGAAGAGAGAGCTGACACAACAAATTTAGTTACAAAGAATAAATGTTATAAAGGATAAGTATTATGGATGGTTCGCAATTAAGAGATTTAATAGGTCAAAAAAGACCAAGATATAGAATGCAGTATCGAGCACTAATCGAGGCTATTTCCAATAAAGGAGATTCTACAGGAAAAGGAGATTTTTCGTCTTTCGGTGCATTCTATCAGACATATATGTATGCTTTTATAATTGGTTATAAATTAGGTATACCTAAATATATTCAGGGTAATGATAAAACGGACGATTTCTTCGTTTTTTCTAACTGGAAACCAACCTCTATTAGAGATTACATTATTATGCTGTTACTTAATAAATCAGAGAAATTTGGTTTTAAGTGGATTGAATTAGAAAATGCAAGCGAAGATACAATCAATACTTTCGTTACTGAACTTATAAGGCAAATGGAAGGCTATGCAAATGCTGGTTTCGAGTACCTACAAAACAAATGGGACAATGAGAATATGAAATTTCGTAATCCTTTTGTTTTTGTGAACTTCATAGAAGAACTTAGTAAATCTCAATTTTCACAGTAATTATGTCTGAATTTATTTTTGCAAATACATTGTGTGTCACGAGAACAAATGCCATTTGAGTTGGCTACTTAATATGTATTTCGGTCGCAACTTTTAAAGAGATGATGGTAGGTTCATCGCATTCGATTTAAAGTCAGAGAATTTAGCTGTTAGGAAATTCCAAACAGCTGCTGCCGATGGTAAAGATTATGTAACTACATTCTATAACCTTGATATGATTATCTCGCTGGGGGAGATTTGTAAATTTAAATATGGCACAGGATATGCGATTCCAATTATTGGAGGAAAGTATCCTGTTTACGGTAGTAATGGAGTTGTAGGACTCACGACGCATTGCAGGGATATTGATGGATTCGATGCTTTAGTGAATGATATATCGGTGAGGCTGCCTGCCGAGATAGAGGCTAGAAGAAAACAATAAGAGCATTGCGGGGTAGAATTGTTGGATTTTAAAATGATAAATGGTCAATAATATGGAAAATGGAAGCTCAATAAAACTTTTTGAAGATAGAAAAATCCGTTCAGTATGGAACGAAGAGGAAGAAGAATGGTATTTCTCCGTAGTAGATGTAATAGGTGTGCTTACCGATAGTGCTAACCCTACGGATTATTTGAAAAAGTTGAGAAAACGCGATGCCTTGCTCGGCGATTACATAGGGACAAATTGTCCCCAGGTAGCTATGACTACCGAAACAGGGAAACTGCGCAAAACACTGGCTGCCAACACCACACAACTTTTCCGAATCATTCAGTCAATTCCTTCTAAGAAGGCAGAACCATTCAAATTGTGGTTGGCCGAAATAGCCAAGCAGCGGCTTGACCAATTGCAAGACCCCGAGCTGTCTATCGAGCAGGCAATGACCGATTACAAACGCTTGGGCTACTCCGACAATTGGATAAACCAACGCCTGAAAAGTATAGAAATACGTAAGGGCTTAACTGATGAATGGAAACGAATGGGCTTGCAGGAGGGTGTTGAATTTGCTACACTAACCGATATTATCTATAAAACATGGGCTGGTAAAACAACCAAAGAATACAAGAAATTCAAAGGGCTGAAAAAAGAAAACCTTCGCGACAATATGACCAACAAAGAACTGGTTCTCAATATGCTTGCCGAATTGTCAACCAAGGAAATTTCGGAAACAACCAATCCCGAATCATTTCCGGAACATGAAGATGTTGCACGCCGTGGAGGCAATATTGCCAAAGAAGCCCGTTTGAAATTAGAAGCAGAAACAGGGAAAAAAGTAGTCAGTCCGCTCAATGCAAAAAGCATACGGTCAATCGAAAGTGGAAAACAAGAGGAAAAGGATAATGAAGAATAATTTTTAGCTCAATTGGTTACAATGGGCTATGATGTGGTTAACTCGCATACTGGTAGAATTAAAGTCGATCCAAATCTTCCCAATCTGAGAAATTGCCTGAATGCTATTGAGGAGTGTGATTTGTTTTTAGGCATTATCAGCCCGTATTATAGCATAGGCAATATAAAGAATTGTTGTGGAATAAGCTCTCTAATACATTAACTGATTCTCAAAAGAACAACTACATTAGAAACATGCTTCATGAAATGGTAAAAGAAGGTATAATTGTTTCTATAGCAAGACAATATTTTCTAGACAATCTCTAGACGACTTTTAGACGATTTCTAGACGATTAAATAGTTATTCTATTGATTTATAGTTACTTATAATTAGACGATTTAAGCTAAAATTAGCCGATTTTTAAGCCGATTTAGACAAATGCAAGTTATAACATCTATTAGCTCGGCATGTGTAGTCTACTTCCGTCTTAGTTGAACGACACAACAAAGGAGCAAGTACAAAAAGAGTATTTCTGACAGACTTTCAGATAGAAAATTGTTAGTTTGGCCTAATAAAATAGACAGATTGTAGGGCATCTTTGCTTGTTTTTACATAAAAGGACTGGCTAAAATCAGATGTTTTGTATTATAATGTGAATGAGTACTAAAACTCACCATCTTATTGCTTTTTTTCGTACCTTTGCGCTCGTAAAATGATGAGTAATTAAACAATTAATAGTATGGCTAAGAAAGCTCTTTTAATGATTCTTGATGGATGGGGAATAGGGAACCATTCTAAAGCAGATGTTATCTTTAACACTCCAACTCCTTACTGGGATTACCTGGTAAAAACATATCCAAACTCACAGCTTCAGGCTAGTGGAGAAAATGTAGGTTTGCCTGATGGTCAGATGGGTAACTCTGAAGTTGGTCACTTAAATATTGGTGCAGGACGCGTTGTTTACCAGGATTTGGTAAAAATCAACAAGGCTTGTCGTGAAAATACAATCATGCAGAATCCGGAAATTGTTTCTGCTTTCACTTATGCAAAAGAAAATGGTAAGTCTGTTCACCTTATGGGTTTGACTTCAGACGGTGGTGTGCATAGCTCTCTTGATCACCTTTTCAAGCTGACTGAGATTGCTAAGGAATATGCAATTGAAAATACATTTATCCACTGTTTCATGGATGGTCGTGATACTGACCCTAGAAGTGGTAAAGGTTTTATTGAACAACTAGATGCTCAGTGCAAGAAGACTACTGCTAAGGTTGCTACAATCATTGGCCGTTACTATGCAATGGACCGCGATAAACGTTGGGCTCGTGTGAAAGAGGCTTATGATTTGTTGGTTAATGGAACAGGTAAAAAGGCTGATTGTATGGTTACTGCAATGCAGGAATCTTATGATGCAGACGTTACTGACGAATTCATCAAACCAATTGTAAATGCTTGTGTAGACGGAAGAATTAAGGAAGGTGATGTAGTTATCTTCTTCAACTACCGTAACGACCGTGCTAAAGAACTTACTGTGGTTCTTACTCAGAAAGATATGCCTGAAGAAGGAATGAAGGTTGTACCGGGATTGCAATATTATTGTATGACTCCGTATGATTCTTCTTTCAAGGGAGTTCATATCATCTTTGATAAAGACAATGTAGAAAATACATTGGGCGAATATCTTTCTTCTCAGAAGAAAACTCAGCTTCACATTGCTGAAACTGAAAAATATGCTCACGTTACATTCTTCTTTAACGGTGGACGCGAGGCTCCATACGAAGGTGAAGAACGTATCTTGATTAATTCTCCTAAAGTGGCTACTTACGACTTGAAGCCTGAAATGAGTGCTTACGAAGTAAAAGATGCTTTAGTTGCTGAAATTAATAAGAATAAGTTCGACTTTATCGTAGTAAACTATGCTAATGGCGATATGGTTGGACACACTGGCGTGTACGAAGCTATTGAAAAAGCTGTAAAGGCTGTTGATACTTGTGTGAAAGAAACTATTGAAGCTGCTAAGGCAAACGGTTACGAAGCAATTATCATTGCCGATCATGGTAATGCTGATAACGCTGTAAACGAAGATGGTTCTGTTAACACTGCTCACTCTTTGAACCCTGTTCCATGTGTTTATGTAACAGAAAATAAAGATGCTCAGGTTGCTGAAGGTCGTTTGGCTGATATTGCTCCAACTATCCTTAAAATTATGGGATTGGAGGCTCCAAAAGAAATGACTGGCAGCATATTAATTAAATAATATTCGAATGATTCAAATAGACGATACCATCATCAGCTTTGATGTTTTTAAGGAAAAATTCTTATGCAACCTGGATGCCTGCAAAGGGGAGTGTTGTATTGAGGGTGATGCCGGTGCGCCATTGGAAGAAGAAGAAGTTGAACAACTAAAGAAGGTTCTTCCGGTTATCTGGGAGGACCTTTCTTCTGAAGCACAGGCTGTAATAGAAAAGCAAGGCGTTTGTTATAAAGATGGGGATGGTGACCTGGTTACTTCCATTGTGAATGGTAAGGATTGTGTTTTTACCTGCTACGATGAGAAAGGATGTTGCTATTGTGCCATAGAGAAGGCTTATCGTGAAGGGAAAGTGGACTTTTACAAGCCGGTTTCCTGTCATCTTTATCCTATTCGTGTGCAGAAGTATCCTGAATTTAAAGCTGTAAATTATCACCGCTGGAGCGTATGTAAAGCGGCTGTTCTTCTTGGAGAAAAAGAGGATATGCCTATATATAAGTTCTTGAAAGAACCACTGATCCGTAAATTTGGAGAGGATTGGTATACGGAACTTGAGATTGCAGCAGAGGAAATGAAGAATAGAGGAATTATCTAATCTAAATATTACAGACCTATGAAAACTGCTATTGTGTATCTTTCTAAATATGGCACCACAAAGAAGATTGCCGGAATGATTAAAGAACGTTTGATGGATGATGATGTGACTATGATTGATTTAAACGTAGACATCTCTCCGGATCTCTCTTCTTATGAACGTATTATTGTAGGAAGTTCTGTTTATGTAGGTTCTGCTAAGAAGAAATTCAGAGAATTCTGTTTAAAGAATCATGTTTCTTTGTTTGCTGTTAAAGAAGTGGGTCTCTTTCTCTGTGGAATGGAACCTGATGAAATAAAGCAAAAGGAGGAGATGGTTCGTTCGTTTCCTGAGGAATTACTTCGTCATTCCAAAGCAAGAGGGTTTATGGGTGGTGAAATTCAGTTTGAAAAGATGAATCTGCTGGAAAAGTTTGCTGTTAAGAAGATTATGAAAACGACTTCTTCTGTTTCAAATATCAATGAACAGGCAATAGATCATTTCGTACAGAAAATGTTAAGTTGAGATGTTCTCCTGAATATTAAGACGCTAATTCTTTTAAATACATTTAAGCATGGAAAAAACGATTGAAATTAATCAGGAACTGATTGCTGCATGTGGCCTCTATTGTGGTGCTTGCCGGCAATATTTGAAGGGCGGATGTATGGGCTGCCTGAAAAACGAAAAAGCAACCTGGTGCAAAACACGTACTTGTTGCATGGAAAAAGGGTATAAAACCTGCGCAGAGTGCTCAACTGATGTAGACAATTGCAAGAAGTTTACAAACGTTGTAAGTAAACTGTTTGGTTTCTTTTTCAACTCGGATAGAAATGCCTGCATTGATAGGATAAAAGCTATGGGACGGGGAGAATATGCCAAAGAGATGGCTGAAAAAGGAATGCAGACTATTAAAAGAAGATAGTTTACCAGCTACTAAGATACTTTGATAGGCTGAACCTGGATATAATTTAGAAAAGATTCTCTTTAAAATCATAGATTGCTATATATAAAAGAAGAGGCTGTGTAAAACTACACAGCCTCTTCTTTTATAATATAATGTTTTGTTTATGCATCAATGTTTGCATAAGTAGCATTTTCTTCAATAAACTCTCTACGAGGTCCTACATCTTCACCCATTAGCATAGAGAATACATAATCAACTTCGGCAGCATTGTCAATAGTTACCTGACGTAATGTACGTTGGTCTGGATCCATTGTTGTGTCCCAAAGCTGTTGTGCGTTCATTTCTCCCAAACCTTTGTATCGTTGAGTGTGAATAGCGTTCTCAGAGCCACCTCCGTAAGTTGCAATAAATCGTTGACGTTGCTCTTCAGTCCAGCAATATTCTTCCACTTTTCCTTTCTTACATAAGTAGAGTGGTGGATTGGCAATATAAAGATACCCATTTTGAATAAGCTGAGGCATAAAGCGGAAGAAGAAAGTCATGATAAGCGTGTCGATGTGAGCACCATCGACGTCGGCATCGGTCATGATTATAATCTTCTTATAACGTAGCTTTGAAATGTTAGCTTCCTGAGAGTCATCTTCTGTACCAATACTTACTCCTAATGCAGTGTAGATATTGCGAATTTCTTCACTTTCGTAAGCTTTATGACGCATAGCTTTCTCCACATTAAGAATCTTACCACGGAGAGGAAGAATAGCCTGGAACGCACGGTTACGGCCTTGTTTTGCTGTACCACCTGCAGAGTCTCCTTCGACAAGGAATATTTCGCATCTGTCTGGGTCTTTATCAGAACAGTCGGCCAGCTTTCCTGGAAGTCCACCACCAGACATTGGCGATTTACGTTGTACCATTTCGCGAGCTTTGCGGGCTGCGTGTCTAGCTGTAGCTGCTAAAACAACCTTGTCAACAATCATCCTGGCTTCTTTTGGATGCTCTTCCAGATAATTAGTCAAGGCTTCTCCAACAGCTTGGTCAACAGCTCCCATAACCTCGTTATTACCTAACTTGGTTTTGGTCTGTCCTTCGAACTGAGGTTCTGCCACTTTTATAGAAATAACAGCAGTTAAACCTTCACGGAAGTCATCACCGGCAATCTCAACCTTTACTTTCTCCAGCATTTTGGAGTCTTCGGCATATTTCTTTAGTGTACGAGTCAGTGCACGACGGAAACCGGCAAGGTGAGTACCTCCTTCTATAGTGTTGATGTTATTAACGTATGAGTGGATATTTTCTGTATAGGAAGTATTATACATAATTGCAACTTCAACAGGAGTACCTTGTTTCTCTGTGTTAATATAGATTACATCGTTAATAAGTTTTTCACGAGAAGAGTCTACAAAACGAACAAATTCTTTTAAGCCTTCATCAGAATGGAAAATCTCATTTTTGAAGCTTCCATCTTCATTCTTAACACGATTATCTGTTAGTTTGATAGTAAGTCCGGCATTCAGGTATGCAAGTTCACGCATACGAGTAGCCAAAATATCGTATTTATATTCTGTTGTAGTAAAGATTGAACCATCAGGATGGAAAGTTACTTGTGTTCCGGTCTTGTCTGTTGTTCCTACAACCTTAACAGCTTCTTTTGGAATACCGCAGGAATATTCTTGTTGGAATAACTCCCCGTTTCTTGAAACCTGAGCAATCAGTAAGGTAGAAAGTGCATTTACACAAGATACACCAACACCGTGCAAACCTCCGGATACTTTGTAAGAACCTTTATCGAACTTACCACCAGCATGAAGTACTGTCATTACAACCTCAAGTGCTGATTTCTGTTCTTTCTCGTGGAAATCAACAGGAATACCTCGTCCGTTATCCTGAACGGTAATTGAGTTGTCTTCGTTAATAGTAACTTCTATGTGGTCACAATAGCCGGCTAAGGCTTCGTCGATTGAGTTATCAACAACCTCATATACTAAATGGTGCAAACCTTTTACGCCAGTATCTCCAATGTACATTGCGGGGCGCTTTCTAACGGCCTCTAATCCCTCAAGTACCTGAATACTGTCCGCGGAATACATTGAATCATTATTCGCTATTTGTTCTTCAGTCATATTTAATTTGTAATTATTTAAACAAAGCAAATATAGTGATTTTAATTGGTTCTGAACACTTTAATTTGCCTAAATTTCATATCGTTGCACTTTTTTATAGTGCTTAATTTTGAATAGCTATAAACACAAAAGGCCGGATTAAAAAATCCGACCTTATTATATAAAGAATGTACTTCAGTTCTTTGTATTAAGCAAGCTTGTTAACGTAGATTGCTAACTTAGACTTCAAATTGTTAGCTTTATTCTTGTGAATAACATTTGTTTTTGCTAACTTATCGATCATTTTAGTAATGCCCGGGTACATAGCTGTAGCTTCTGATTTATCAGAAGTAGAACGCAACTTTCTAACAGCATTTCTCATGGTTTTACCATAGTATCTGTTGTGAAGTCTTTTTGTCTCAGCTTGTCTAATTCTCTTGATTGATGATTTGTGATTTGCCATCTTTTCGACTAATCTTTTAATTCTTTGAATTTATATTTTAACTTTGTAGCCCGTGGGGGAGTCGAACCCCCCTTTCTAGAATGAAAATCTAACGTCCTAACCGATAGACGAACGGGCCATTGTAGTGTCTTTTTGTTTTTGCAATCATGTTATTCCCTGATTGCGGATGCAAAGATAGATGCTATTTTTGAAATACCAAAATATTCCAGCGAATTTTTTTAGAGATTTATCTTAAAACTTCTATTATTGTTGTTTTATTGTTTGATTATCAATATAATAACGTTCGGTGTTTTTTTTATTTTTTTATTCGGATGATTATACTTTCGACTATAAATTTGCGGTTATATTCTTTTTTTGTAGCTTTGTTATTGAAAGTCACAAATAAGGAACTGGAGTAATTTATGCTACAAAAATCTTTTGGAATTGTTCTTCACTCAATAAAATACAACGATGTTTCTAATATTGTAGATATTTACACTGAACGCTCAGGAAGAGCTTCTTTTTTGGTAAAACTACCTCGTTCAAAGAAAGCAACTGTAAAATCGGTACTTTTCCAACCGCTATCAATTATTGAGTTCGAAGCTGATTATCGTCCCACTTCAAATCTTCATCGTATGAAAGAGGCTAAATCTTTTTATCCTTTTTCTTCGCTTCCTTATGATCCATATAAATCGGCTATTGCTCTTTTTATAGCTGAGTTTTTATATCGTGCAGTTCGTGAAGAGGTTGATAACAAGCCATTGTTTGCATATTTACTCCATTCTATTCAATGGCTGGATGAGCAGGATAAAAGTTTTGCGAATTTCCATTTAGTATTTCTTATGCGTCTTACTCGTTTTCTTGGTCTCTATCCAAACCTGGAGAATTACAAGAATGGTGATTACTTCGATTTACTGAATGCTTGCTTTATAGCAAAGAAACCGTTTCATAATTCTTTTATTCAGCCTGATGATGCTTCCATATTAGTTAATTTAATGCGTATGAACTATGAAACAATGTATCTATTTGCAATGAGTAGGGTAGAACGGAACCGTTGTTTACTTATAATTATTGATTATTATCGTCTTCATCTGCCTGAATTCCCGCCTTTAAAATCATTGGATGTTTTAAAAGAGCTATTTGATTAGGGATTGGTTTGATATAACAATAAGGTAGCTCAAAAAGAAAATTTGTTTTCTGGAAATTGAATAATTGAAAATGATCTTATATAGAGACCTGAAGTGGGGATATAAAAATGGGGCTATCCAAAGTGAACAACCCCATTTCTTTATATGATAAGACTGACTAAACTTATGCCAGCAGTTCTTTAACAAGAGCAGATATTGCACGTCCTTCAGCTAATCCGGAAAGTTTCTTTGTTGCTGCACCCATTACTTTACCCATATCTTTGGCACTGGTAGCACCTGTTTCTGCAATAATTTCTTTAATTGCAACTTCCAGTTCTTCTGCGCTCATTTGTTTTGGAAGATAAACTTCCATTGCTATAACTTGCGCTAATTCTCCGTCTGCAAGGTCCTGACGATTCTGACTGATATAGATTTCAGCAGAGTCTTTTCCTTGTTTAACCAGCTTCTGAATAATTTTTGTGGCAGCTTCATCTGATAATGTATCATTTGCACCTGGAGCTGTTTTAGCTTCAATGAAGTATTTTTTTATATTTCTTAATGCTTCCAGTTTTACTTTATCTTTGGCTTTCATTGCCTCTTTAATGTCATCGCTGACTTTGTCAAATATGCTCATAATAGATCTTTTTTTAATTAAAACTTATAATATTACTACCATCTTCCGTTTCCGGAGTAGCAACTGTTTCTACAGCTGTAGCCTTGGTCTTGATTTTTTCTAAAGTAGCTTTGTCACGCTGATAAGTAGGAGAGTTCTCAACAGAAGCAATAATTTCATCGTTATCTAAATCTTCTGGATTGAAGATGTAGACATGACGTCGTCTTTTATGTGCTTTTGCTCCTCCTTTGAGTGCTTCTTCACCATAAGCAATAACAATGCGTCGGCGATTCTCTTCTTCTTTTTCTTCCAGCTGGGCAAGGCGTTCTTCCTCTTCCTGGGTTCTTTTGCTGATAACCTCATCCATACCGGGTATACTTGTCATGCCGAAGCCTGTAGCCAAAACGGTAATTTTGACTTTATTTCCAAGTGTATCGTCAACAGCAACACCCCAGATAACTTCTACACCTTTATCGAACTTACTCATGAATTCGTGAACTTCGTTCATTTCTTCCATCATTAACTCCGATTGTTCGCAGAAAGAAACATTAAGCAATACTTTCTTTGCGTTAAATATGTCGTTGTTATTAAGTAACGGAGAGTGAAGTGCATCTTCAATTGCTTTGCTGACACGGTTTTCGCCTTCACCTAAGCCGGTACTCATAATTGCTACTCCGCCGTTCTTCAGAATAGTATTTACATCTGCAAAGTCAAGATTTACTTTACCTCGCATGGTAATAATCTCAGCAATACTTTTTGCTGCGATTGAAAGAGTATCATCTGCTTTGCCGAAAGCATTCATGAAGGTTAAATCAGAATAAATCTCTCTTAACCTTTCATTATTGATAACAAGTAGTGCATCTACATGCCTGCTTATCTGTTCGACACCATCAAGTGCCTGAATAATTTTCTTTTCACCTTCGAACAGGAATGGAATAGTGACAATCCCTACAGTCAGAATGTCCATCTCTTTGGCTGTCTTTGCAATAACAGGAGCAGCACCGGTTCCGGTTCCTCCACCCATACCTGCAGTAATGAATACCATCTTGGTTCCATCGCTCATCAGTGTTTTAATATCTTCGATGCTTTCTTCAGCTGCAGCTGAGGCACGTTCCGGCTTATTTCCGGCTCCCAGTCCTTCGGTAATGGCACGTCCTAATTGTAACTTAACAGGAACCGGAGATTCTGCAAGAGCCTGGTTGTCTGTGTTGCACAGAACGAATGTTACATCATGTATGCCTTCCTTATACATGTGATTAACAGCATTTCCACCGCCGCCACCCACACCGATCACCTTGATAATACTTGGGGTGTCTGTTGGGAATTCAAATGGCATTATATCGTCTGTCATAACTATATGTTATTTATGTGATGTAATTACTATATTGCTATTTATATTATTCGCCTTCATCGCTGAACATATCCTTTGTAAGTTTCTCAAACATGGTCTTAATCTTACTAGGCTCTGCTTTCTTAGCAGCTTTTGCAGCAGCTTTCGCTGCGGCTTTTTCTTCTTTACGCTTTTGTTCCAGTCTTTTTCTCTCTAATTCGGCCTCTTCTCTTCTTCTCTTCTCTTCTTCTTTTCTTTTTCTTTCTTCTTCAGCTCTTAGAGCGTCTTTTTCATCATATTCTTCTTGTTCGTCATCATCTTCAGGGAAAAGTGTCTGTTCAGGAATTTCTTGTTTAACAGAAGTTTCAAGAGGTTTGGCAGTTTCAACTAAACAACAGCTTTCCTTTCCTGCATTTAACAATCCGATAATTGTATTTTGCGTTCCATCTTTTATTAATAGATCTGGTCCGTTGGATCTGACTCCGGTTCTAACAAACTTGGCAATTTTTACGTTGCTGATTTTGGTCCTGCTCCTAATTGCTTCATCCAGATTTTTCAGGTTGGAACCTCCACCTGTAATTACTATTCCGGCCATTAAATCTCCTTGATAACCGGAAAGCTCAATCTGATTCCATACATTAGCAATGATTTCCTCAACACGTGCTTCAATAATTTCGTTTAAGACCTTTCTTTCTATAGTACGTTTTTCGTCCTCCAAAAGGTATGTTTTCGGTCCTTCGTCATCATTTGTTTCAAAAATTGCGTTGCCATATTTCACTTTCAGATTTTCGGCTTCGTCTTCTTCCAATTGCAATGCACAAATATCACGAGTAATATTATTACCTCCCAATGGCAGAACTGAAAGGTAACGAAGAATATTGTTCTTATAAACAGCAATGGTTGTTGTGTCGGCTCCAAAATCTACTAGTGCACAGCCTGTACGCTTTTCAGTATCAGTGAGAATCACATCCGCTGTAGCTAATGGAGAGATATAATAATCTGCAACTTCAATTTTGGAAAGTTCGAAGCATCGTTGCAGGTTCTTTTTTATTGAAGATCGGGCTACAACATTGAGAAAGCGTCCTTCGATATTACTTCCAAGTACACCAATCGGGTCGACCTGTAAGTTAATACCAATCTTGTATTCCTGTGGAACTTCTTCTAGTATATCCATATCAATCAATGGAATCTGACGATTTTCATCTTTGATGGAATCAACAAGTTCGTCTGTAATAATCTCCTCAGTAGCTAAATGACGGGCTACTATATTTTTAACCGTACGGATTGATTGTCCGCCGATGCCTACATATACTTTTGATATTTCATTGTCTAATGCACTCTCTAACTTATTTATGATAGAGGTCAGGCTTTGAGCTGTTTTATCTATGTTATAGATTACTCCTTTTCTGATGAACGAAGAAGATTCCTCCTTGGCATAAGCAAGGACATGAATACTTCCGTCACTTTCTTTTCTCCCTGCTATACCGGTAATCTTGGATGATCCCAGCTCTATAGCTACGATAAAATCTGTTTCTGCCATATCTTTCTAATTTTTAATATGTCAATGTGCTGGTCTTTTAGAGTATACCTCTAAAAGATTAGCTCTTAATTACACTGGCTTATTAGTTTCTTCTCTTTTTGTGCAAATTATTTGGTTGCTAAACTCTAAGTTAATGCGCTCGTATTTATTCCATCCCACTTTATTCAAAGCTTTTTCATAGAAAATTTTTAGTCGCCCAAGTTTTTCTTCGAAATTATCTATTTTCCCAAGGAATACGACGTGATCTCCTACTCGTGGAACCAACTCTATTTCTCTGGTTGGTGTTACGTTTATTTGCTCAATCTGAGCATTCCAAAACTTATCATTTTGCAAAAATACGCCAAACTTATATAAGCTCCTCATAGTAAAGGACTTTTCTGCATATCCTGTTACAATTGCTAAATGTGCTGTGCATTTGGCTTCAGGAGGTATTATTTTGCCTTGATTATCCAAATAAAAGCTCTCCCCTTTGTAATTCATAACCCGAAGAATAGGAAGACGTTGTGAAATCTCCATACAAATCTTCCCTCCCGGTGTTTTGTAACACTCTGCCTTGTCTATCAACGGATGTTTTGCAAGCTCTGCCTCCAGTTGTCTTGTATGGATTCTTTCCATTTTTTTTCCAACAGGATAAATGCCTTCATCCTTAAGCAAAGAAGCTATTTCTTTTTCTGTAATAAATCCTGCATTTATACTGTCCTTAATGATCAATTCAATATTCTTACAAGTCTTATTATCAGACTTGTTATTGAAAGCTGTTATCGCTGTTATAAGATATGCGATAATGAGCAGCATAACGATCAGTAGCAGAATTTTCTTTATCATTTGTTATTCAGTAAATTTTGAATGTCGGTTGTGTAATCTTCAATATCACCTGCACCAAGAGTTATAAGTACCTCTATTGTTTTATCTTTCAATACAGATAGCATATTTTCTTTAGTGCACATACTCTTTTCCACTCCTTCACGAATATTATCGAAAATCAGTTTGCTTGTAACACCTGGAATAGGGAGCTCACGAGCCGGATAAATATCAAGCAGGATAACTTCGTCCAGTAGTGATAAGCTATCAGCAAAATCTTTATAGAAATCGCGTGTACGTGTATATAAGTGAGGCTGGAATACACCTGTAATCTTTTTATCATTGTATAAATCTCGTACAGAGATTATACTTTGTTTAATTTCAGATGGATGATGGGCATAATCGCTTAGGTAGACAACTTTATCATTTTTAATTTTGAAATCAAAACGTCTGTCTACTCCTCCAAAACTAGCCATTCCACTCTTAATTTCCTCTGCTGTTACTCCGTTTAGCCAGCATAGAGCCATTGCTGCAACTCCATTTTCAATATTGATGCTCACCGGAACACCCAACTGAATATCTTTGATTACTTCATCTGGAGTTACAAAGTCTATGAATATTTCTCCGTTGCCAATACGGATATTTTCTGCATGGAAATCTCCTTCCTCTTTGGAGTATGTATACACTTTAACACCTTCCTGAACTTTTGGCTGCAAAGAGACTCCTTTACGGATTATCAGGCATCCACCTGGTTGTATCAAGGAAGTGTACTTCTCAAAGCTTTCCAAATAAGCTTCTTCTGTTCCGTAGATATCAAGATGGTCGGGATCTGTAGAAGTTATTACAGACATATATGGGTGCAACCAATGGAATGAGCGATCAAATTCATCAGCTTCGATAACAGTGAAGTCACTTTTATCAGATAGAATCAGGTTGCTCTTATAATTCTTTGATATACCTCCAAGGAAAGCTGTGCAATCAACCTTTGACTGATGCAGAATGTGAGCAGTCATTGTGGATGTTGTTGTCTTTCCATGAGTTCCGGCTACACACAATCCTTTGCTTGCTCTTGTAATAGTTCCCAGAACCTGAGCACGTTTCTGAATTTCAAAATTGTTATCAATAAAGAAGTTTAGTTCAGCATGTTCTTTCGGAATTGCTGGAGTAAGAACAACAAGAGTTGAATTCTTGTCGAGACATTCTTCCGGAATTAGCTTTATATCTTCTGAATAATGTATTTTTGCTCCTTCTTCAATGAGTTTTTCTGTGAGTTCGCTAGGAGTACGGTCATAACCTGCTACATTTTTCCCTTTGGAAAGGAAATAACGTACCAAAGCACTCATGCCTATACCACCAGCACCAATAAAGTAAACGGATTTTATCTGATTAATTTCCATGATTCTTTCTATATTCATTTGCCAACTTAACAACTTCTTCTGCAATAACACTTGCCGAGTTGGTGAAAGCAAGCTTTTTAATATTCATACTAAGATCTTTTAAAACACTATCCTGATGAATTGTTTCAATAGCAATATCTACCAATTTGTTTTCAGCTTCGCTGTCTTTTACGTATAAAGCTGCAGATTTATCAACCAATGCCAAAGCATTTTTTGTTTGATGATCTTCGGCAACATTTGGTGATGGAACCAGAATTACTGCTTTACCTAGTAAGCAAAACTCGGATATTGAACCGGCTCCGGCACGAGATATAACTAAGTCGGCGGAAGCGTATGCATGTTCCATGCTCGAAATAAAATCGGTTACAAACAATGGTAATTCGCCCGCTTTCTTAACTTCCTGCAAAGCCTGTTCGTAATATATTTTTCCTGTTTGCCATACAAACTGAACATCCGAATTTTTAATTTTATCCAGATTATTCATTATACATTGATTAACGGTACGTGCGCCAAGGCTTCCTCCGATAACCAGGATTGTTTTTTTAGCCGGATCTAAGTGGAAGAAGTTAATGCCTTCTTCACGGGTTATTTTATTATTCACAAGTCCCTGGCGAACAGGATTACCAGTTAGAATGATTTTATCTTTCTCAAAGAACTTCTCCATTCCTTCGTAGGCAACACATATTCTTTTTGCTTTTTTAGCCAGAAGTTTATTTGTAACTCCTGCATATGAATTTTGCTCCTGTATAAGAGTCGGTACACCCATCATCCCGGCCATCTTCAGTGTAGGACCACTTGCGTATCCACCAACACCAACAGCTGCATGAGGCTTAAATTGCTTAATAATGCTATATGCTTTAAACTGGCTTTTAGCTAGTTTGTATAATACTTCAAAATTCTTAAATAAGTTTTTGCGGTTGAATCCACTAACGGGTAAACCTTTTATCTCATATCCTGCAGCGGGAACCCGTTGCATTTCCATTCTTCCTTCAGCTCCAACAAAAAGAATTTCTGCATCAGGATGTTGTTCCTTTATTGCATTAGCTATAGAAACAGCCGGAAAGATATGTCCTCCCGTTCCTCCTCCGCTAATGATAATTCTTAATTTCTCTTCCATAATCTCAATCTTGTTGATTACCAACAAATATATGAATAAACTTTTTTTAAGCTAAGTTTTCCTCAGCTATAATTTCTTCTTTATTAATGGTAGTGTCTTCTACCTTCGCATCTTTATTATCGTTTTCTTCCAGTTTTGCTGTATAACGGCTTACACTTAGTATCATACCAACGTATACGCAGTTAATCAAAGTAGAAGTACCTCCTTTACTGATCAGTGGAAGCGGTTGCCCGGTTACCGGGATCAGTCCCACTGCCACACACATGTTCATGATAGCCTGAGATACCAGTAACAGTGAAATTCCCATGACAAGGAAAGTAGCAAAGTTTCCTTTTGCCTTTTGCGCTATTCGTCCCGCTCGTATTAACAGCCAGATATAGAGAATTGCTACAAATCCACCACCAATCAACCCTAATTCCTCAATGATAATAGCAAAGATAAAATCCGAAAAAGCTTGTGAAAGGAAATCTCTTTCAACGCTGTTCCCCGGCATTTTACCAATAATATTACTTGTTGCAATGGCAATATTGGCATGAGCTACCTGTGCGTCTCCATCTATATCAAATTTAGCGGCAGGAATATCCTTCTTTGGACTTGCAAATTCGAAAACACGATTTTTCCATGTAGTCATACGATGGAGGAACTTAATGTTTGTATTATCAGGTACAAGCATTGTAACCCCAATAGTAAAGATGCCGATGGCAGCAATACTTCCTACCAGAATAGCTAGTTTCCGGAATGGTATTCGTCCTATAATCATCATCAAAAATACAACCCCGAATAGAAGAGCTGCGGTAGACAAGTTTTCTGGCGCAATTAAAGCACAGATAAGTCCTGTTATCCACATAACATACTTAAATGCCCTTGGGTTAGCTTCGTCTTCTTCCTGATTCTTTGCTAATATATATGATACGGCTATAATTACAGCCATTTTAGCAAGTTCCGACGGTTGAAACTGAAGCCCGAAAATATTCATCCAGCGGGCTGCACCATTGGTCATGGCTCCTGTGGCAACGACCAAAACCAGTAAAATTACCGATATAGGTACCAGAAAGACTGGAATAGCCTGAAAATATCTGTAATTAACTTTATGGGTAATCCATACCACCAACACACCGACTAATAAAATAACAGTGTGTTGTGTAATAGGAGCCCAGTGATCTCCCGTTTTGTAGGTTAATGTGCTGGCAGCACTAAAAACCTCAACAACAGAGATTACACAAAGGAACAGGAAGATAATCCAGATTACCTTGTCTCCTTTGAATAAGTTCTTTAACAGATCCATATACTAATTTATAAATTGTTGACGCATTCTTTAAATTGACGGCCACGATCTTCGTAGCTCTTAAATAAGTCGAAGCTTGCACAGCATGGAGATAGCAATACTGTTTCTCCTTTCTTAGCCAGTTGATAAGCTTGTTCAACGCAATCTTTCATTGACGTAACGTCTACTATCTTTTCAACTTTACCATCAAAGAAAGCGTGAAGTTTACTATTGTCAAGTCCTAGAAAAACTAAAGCAGAAACTTTATCCTTTACAAGCTGTTCAATTTCTGTATAGTCGTTTCCTTTATCTTTTCCACCAAGAATAAGAACCACTTTAGTTTTCATACTTTCCAAAGCATACCAGCAAGAATTAACATTGGTAGCTTTTGAGTCATTTATAAAGTCAACTCCACGTACACGGGCTACTTTTTCCAAACGATGTTCTACTTCCTTAAAGTCACTTAATGCAGTTCTTATATATTCCTTTTTTATTCCTGCAAGATTAGCAGAAATACCAGCTGCCATAGAGTTATAAAGATTATGTGTTCCGGTAAGAGCTAACTCTTCCTGCTCCATATTAAAAGCGATTGGCTCGCTGAATATAACTTTATCTTTATCAACATAAGCCTTAACTCCTTCTTCCTTTTCTATAGAGAAAGGGTAGAGGTGAGCATGTATGCCATGTTTCTTTAATTGTTCTTGTATGATTGGATCATCATTCCAGAAAATGAATGCATCTTCATCTGTCTGATTCTGAGTGATACGGAATTTAGAGTCTATGTAATTCTGCATATTATGTTCATAGCGATCCAGGTGATCAGGGGTGATATTCATCAGAATAGCTATATTAGCCCTGAACTGATACATATTATCTAGTTGGAAACTGCTAAGCTCAATAATATAATAGTCATAATTACATTCTGCAACCTGAAGAGCCAGACTTTGACCGATATTCCCTGCTAAACCTACGTTTAGTCCGGCACTTTTAAAGATGTGATAAATCAAAGAAGTTGTGGTAGTCTTTCCATTGCTTCCGGTAATACAGATCATCTTTGCATTAGTATATCTTCCTGCAAATTCTATCTCAGAAATAATAGGAGTACCTTTTTCTATTAATTTCAGAATCAGTGGAGCATCATTAGGAATTCCAGGGCTTTTAATAATCTCGTCGGCATTCAGAATCAGTTCTTCTGTATGTTGTTGTTCTTCCCATTGAATACCTCTTGAGTTTAAAAGCTCCTTATACTGGTCTTTAATGATAGACATATCCGATACAAAGACATCGAATCCTTCTTTCTTAGCTAAAACGGCTGCACCAGCTCCGCTTTCTCCAGCTCCTAATATGACAATTCTTTTAGGCATTTTATCTTATCTTTAAAGTTATTATTGTTATAGCCGCCAATAAAATGGTAACAATCCAGAAACGAATCGTGATTTTGGATTCATGATACACATTGGTTGGCTTTGTAAATTTGTACGTACAAGTTGGATCAAGTTGTGCTATCGTTGTACGGAAATGATCGTGTATTGGAGTACGTTTGAAAATTCGTTGGCGAACTCCTTTTTTCTTTCCTCTTTTGAAATAGCTAACCTGCATAATGACAGAGAAATTTTCGCAGAGGAACACACCACATAATATAGGGATTAATAATTCTTTGTGAATGATAATAGCGAATACGGCAATAATACCTCCAATGGTTAAGCTACCTGTATCTCCCATAAAGACTTGTGCCGGATATGCATTGTACCATAAGAAACCGATTAATGCACCGATAAATGCGCAGATAAAGATTACAAGCTCTTCGCATCCGGGAATATACATAATATTCAGATAACTGGCGAACTCCAGGTGACTGGATACATAAGCCAGTATTCCCAGCGTGAGCCCTATAATAGCCGAGTTTCCCGCGGCCATCCCGTCCATTCCGTCGTTCAGGTTAGCTCCGTTGGATACAGCTGTAACAACAAAGATTGTTACCAATACGAAAATAATCCATCCCACCGGTTGAGCTTTATCTCCCAGAAAACTTACCAAATCTGCATAATCAAAGTTATTTTCCTTGAAGAAAGGAATTGTTGTCTGAGTAGATTTTATATTGCTTTTAGTATGAATAACATCTATAATATACTTTCCTTGTTTTATTTCAATGTTTTCGCGGATAGCCACTTGCGGACTGTAATAAAGAGTCAGTCCTACAATTAATCCCAGACCAATCTGGCCTACGATTTTGAATTTTCCGTGAAGTCCTTCTTTATCTTTCTTGAATATCTTAATATAGTCATCCAGAAATCCAAGAGTACCAAGCCAAACTGTTGTTACCAGCATCAGTATCATGTATACATTGGTAAGCTTACCTAGTAACAGGCAAGGAATAAGTATGGCAACAATAATGATAACACCACCCATACTTGGAACTCCTACTTTGTTTATATTAAACGGATCAATGCTTGCATCTCTTTGAGTTTCGGATATTTGTTTACGTTTCAATGTGTCAATAAACTTATTTCCGTAGATAGAAGAGATAAGCAATGATAAAATAAGAGCCATCAATGCACGGAAAGAAATATAACCGAATACACCTGCTCCCGGAAAACCGAATTTATGTAGATATTCAAATAAATAGTATAACATAAGCTTTAATGTATTAACTTATTAGTTTCCGAAAACCTCTCTAAGAACTTCTTTATCATCAAAGTGATGTTTCACACCTTTAATTTCCTGATAATTTTCGTGACCTTTACCTGCAACAAGAATTACATCTCCGGGTTGTGCAAACATGCAAGCTGTGCGAATAGCTTCTTTGCGGTCAACTATAGTAATTACATTTTTACGCTCTTCTGCATTTAAACCTGCAAGCATATCATTGATTATATCCTGTGGCTCTTCGTTACGTGGATTATCCGATGTAATAATTACTTTATCACTTCCTTTTACTGATTCTTGAGCCATGATAGGACGTTTTCCTTTATCCCGGTTACCACCAGCACCTACTACAGTGATAATTTTACCTTTGCCTTCAAGTATTTCATGAATAGCACTCAATACATTTACCAAAGCATCAGGAGTATGAGCATAATCTACAATAGCAGTGTATCCCTGTGGTGAACGAAGTGAGTCGAAACGACCGGCTACCGGACGAAGTGTGCTAAGTGCCAGCAAAACATCTTCTTCTTTTTTGCCTAACAAGCAAGCAGCTCCAAACACAGCTAATAAGTTAGACGCATTGAACTTACCAATAAATTGTACTGCAAGTTCTTTTTCGTTGAAACTAAGCAACATTCCCTCAAAGTGGTTCTCAAGAATTTTACCCTTAAAGTCACAAAGACTTCTCAATGAGTAAGAATATGTTCTGGCTTTTGTGTTTTGCAGCATCACCATTCCGTTCTTATCATCAACATTAGTCAATGCAAATGCATCTTTTGGAAGATCATCAAAGAATTTTTTCTTTGCTTTCAGATAATTTTCTACTGTTTTGTGATAATCTAAATGGTCTCTTGTCAGATTGGTAAAAATACCTCCGGCATAACGAAGTCCGCTGATTCTTTTCTGATCGATAGAATGTGAGCTAACTTCCATAAATACATATTTGCAGCCAGCTTCTGCCATTCTTCCCAATAACTCATTTAAGCTAATAGGGTCGGGGGTGGTATGAGTCGCAGGTACTGCTTCATCATCAATGTAGTTGCAAACAGTAGAAAGTAGTCCCACTTTGTATCCAAAGTGACGGAATATATCATATAATAATGTGGCAATTGTTGTTTTTCCGTTTGTTCCGGTAACACCAACTAGCTCTAATTTAGAAGTCGGGTCACCATAAAATGCAGTAGCGGCCTTACCAACAGCATCTTCTGTATCCATTACCTGAATGTATGTAACATTCTCGGAAAGCTCAGTAGGAAGTTCTTCGCACAAAACTGCTATTGCTCCTTTTTCTATTGCTGTTGAGATATAAGAGTGTCCATCAGCTTGTGTACCTTTTACTGCAACAAATAGATGACCGGATTCCACTTTTCTGGAATCAGAGTTAATTCCTTTCAGATCAATATCTGAGTGACCAATAAGGTTAGTCACTTGTATATTCTTTATTACTTGATCTAATTTCATAATTATTATTTAATTCAATTGTATGGTTACTGTTTGTCCTTTTACTATTCTTGTTCCTTGCGGAATACTTTGAGATTGTACTTTGCCCATTCCGGACAGAGATACTTTAAGTCCTTTACTTTCCAGCAAATATACGGCATCTTTTGCACCCATACCTATAACACCAGGCATAAAGTTTTTAAGAGTCATTCTTTCTGTAAGTATAACGGCATTAGAACTTTGCTGAGCGGTTCCCCATGCTTTTCTTCCAAAACCAATAGGAGTGAATTGTTCCCGGTTTTGTACTTTTAAAGCATCGAGTACATATTTTGTTTCATTAACTTCACCTGATTTTACGTTAGGAATTACCACAGAGTTCGAATCGACAGCTAAAGATAAGTCCGTACTCAGGTTTTTAGCATAAACTCTTTCTGCAATTTTGCTGAATACGCTACCTGCCATTAAACCACCTGATGCCGGAAGACCGGGCTTTTGTATAGCAACGATACAGCTATATTTAGGTGATTCAGAAGGGAAATATCCACAAAAACTAACCAGATAGCACACTTTTCCTGATTTATATCCGCCTTTTCCCTGTGAAATCTGAGCTGTACCTGTTTTTCCTGAAACATGGAACTGTTTAGAACCCGCCGGTTTGGCTAATCCTTCACTTACAACTCTCTGCAGGATAGACTGAATTTGTTTCAATGTCCGTTCAGAACAGATTGATGGTTTTACCACTTCTGTAGGAAATTCCTGAACCATTTCTCCATTCTTCATTACTCCCTTAACAAATTTAGGAGCTATCATCACGCCATTGTTTGCAATTGCGTTGTAAAAAGCAAGCGTATTGATAGGAGGTACCTGAGTTTCGTAACCAATAGACATCCAGGGTAAAGCAGTATTAGACCAGTTATCTTTGTTTGGTATACGAATAAAAGCTTTTCCTGCACCTTTTATCGGAATATGAAGATCTGCATTGATGCCCACTCTGTATAATCCCTGAACAAACTTTTTGGGGTTATTAGAATAAGCATTGTCGATTATGGTAGAAACTCCGATATTTGAAGATACCATCAATATTTCGGGAACAGTAAGATACTGATAGCCACCTCTTGCCCAGTTGTGATCCTTCATTACTCGTCCATGCATTAATTTCTGGCCGTTGCCGGTATCTACTCCGTCATTAGGTGTTATTACACCATCTTCCAGAGCAACCATGATAGATGCTGTTTTGAATGTAGAACCAGGTTCCATCATGTCAGATACAGCATTATTCCTTATTTCGCGGTAATTGCCATCATTGCATTTGGTCATATTTACAATGGCCTTCACTTCTCCGGTTGCAACTTCCATTAGTACAGCAACACCTACACTAGCATCAATTTCTTTCAGCTTGTCTAATAATGCTTTTTCTGCAATATCCTGCATTCCTACATCAATGGTAGTAACAATATCGAGTCCGTCCTGAGGAGCAACATCAGTAATGTTCAGGTATTTATTCATCACCTTCTGGCGGTGAGTAATTCCGTTCTTACCTTTCAGGATAGTATCGTAAGCAAGTTCCAGTCCGTTCTTTGCACCTTGAGCGGTATCGGCAAATACATCTCCCAAAGTACGGGTTGCCAGTGAACCGAAAGGTTTTTTACGTTGGTTGAAAGCTAATTCATGGAAACCACCTTTATACTTGTTCATGTTGAAAACCGGTAGCCTCTTCACCTCTTTATATTGTATATAAGAGATTCGTTTAGGATAAATAAGGTAGCTTCTGCTTCCTTTTTTTCTTCCTTTCTGAAGGTTAGCCTTAAATTCAGCAGCCGACATATCGGGAAATATCTTGTGAAGCCCCTGACAAATCACTTTCATGCTGTCTCTTAGAATGCTGTCTTTTACCTCTCCACCGGCTTTAAAGTCCATGTAAATTTTATATTCCGGTAAGCTACTGGCCATTAATTTGCCATCGGCAGAAATAATATTTCCACGGCTAGGATGAACAATTACATTCTCCTTAACAAAACGATCGGCCACATCTTTCCAGTATTGTCTTTCGGCAAACATAATAATACCTGCCTTTACAACAATGGCAACACCAACCAGCCCCATCAATAAAATGATGAAGAAGTAACGAGTCATTATGCTTCTTTTATCAACGGCCATTTTTTATTTCTTAATTAAATATGGAGGATTAGTGGCTGTTTGAAGGTCACTTTCCTGAGTTGATACATATTCTTCTATTCTCGATTGCCTGCTTTTTTCCATCAATTCGGAAGAACGAGTCAGTGCATCGTATTTAATATCAGTAAGCTGCTGCTCCAGGCGGTCTATTTCGATAAGCTGCTGCTGGCATGAGTAACGGTTGCTGATATAGAAAATTACAAAAACCATGATAAGAACCAGCAATTTTGTCTGGCGACGAAAAAAGTCATTGGCCAGGATATCACCTCCTAGAATGCTTTTTAGAGACATACCCTTAGGCTGAGCATCCTTACGGCTGCCTTTTTCCTGAGTCTGTTCTGTTTTAATATTTTCGTTCTCGTTCATAATTCCTATTTCTTTTCTGCAATTCTTAATTTGGCGCTTCTGGATCGTGGATTGCGTGCAATTTCTTCTTCGTTTGGTACAATTACCTTGTTGTTTAAAAGTCTGAAAGGTGTATTCAGATTACCAAAGAAATCCTGATCCTGTTTACCTTCTACATTACCAGTCTTCATTATATTTTTCACCATTCGGTCTTCCAATGAATGATAAGTAATTACCACCAGTCTTCCACCCGGTTTCAATGCCTCGGTAGCAGCAAGCAGCATCTCTTTCAATGTTTCCATCTCCTGATTTACTTCAATACGCAAAGCCTGGAAAACCTTTGCCAGTTCTTTCTTTTCCCTTTCTCTACCAAAAAGAGGTTTTATAATGGAAAGAAAATCTTCAATAGTTTCAATATGCTTTGATGCACGAGATTTTACAATAACCGAAGCCAGTTTGCGACTGTTTTTCAGTTCACCGTATAAATAAAAAATATCGGCCAAACGTTCCTCTTCGTAAGTGTTAACCAGTTCGGCAGCAGTAATTCCGGCACGCTTGTTCATTCGCATATCCAGTTTACCATCGAAACGGAAAGAAAAACCTCTTTCACTGTCGTCAAAGTGATGAGAAGAAACGCCCAGATCGGCAAGAATAGAATCTACTTTGTCGATGTTGTGATAGCGCAGAAAATTATGCAGGTAACGGAAGTTACTGCGCACAAAGATAAAACGCTTATCATCTACAATATTCTTTTCTGCATCCTCATCCTGGTCAAATCCAAGGAGTGTGCCGTTCTTACCCAGGCGACTTAAAATTTCTTTCGAATGTCCGCCACCGCCAAAGGTTACGTCTACATACGTTCCTCCGGACTGGATATTCATCCCGTCTACACTCTCTTTGAGTAGCACCGGTACATGGTATGTTATTTCTTCGTTCATTCTGTTGTTGGTGGTTTTAATTCGTTAATAACTTTATTGTTCATTACTTTTTCAAGCTCCCGACTGAACTCTTCGGGATTCATAAACGGTTTGTCCGCCTTTGCTTTCGCCCATATTTCGATAGTATTGTCCACTCCAATAAATCTGACATCGATTGTGATGCCGGCCATTTGCATGTAACGTTTTGGAATAAGAATTCGTCCGTTACTGTCTGGTGTAATAATTTCTACATCGGAAACAAACTGCCTGAATATTTGCTGGTGAGTAGGATTCCATTTGTTGAGGCGTTCTCGTAATTCGTTAAGTTCTTCATTCCAAACACTTTCGGGGTAAAGAACCAAACAGTCCTGATAGGTATCTTTGCGCATAATCAGCCTTTCTTCGGCGGCAGCCTGGAGCTGTTTCCTGAATAAAGCTGGAATAAAAAGGCGACCTTTTACATCCGCTTTGGCTTCAATATTACCCAAAAATCGATCCATCAAGTGTACTATATAGTTTGAGATTGTAAAATTACACATTTCTCCACTATTCCCCACTTTTTTTAAGAAAAATATTTCAGTAAGTTTTCAACAGGTCTTTTTTAACTTAAAACAGTCTGTTAATTTTATATATATTGCCATAGTACAAGCAATTTTATCCCCCGGATTTTCTCTCAGAAAAATAAAAACAGGAAAATGATCTAGCGATCTAGCAGTATTCATTTAATGGATTGTAAATGAGCAGAATATTACCGCTAGATCAATCAGATTTGATCTAGCGGTAATCTAGCAGTCTAGCACTTTTGTATTTCTGGTATTATTATCTCAAATCAAGTTATTGTTATACAGAAAAGTAGCTCAGAAGTGTGTATCTCCACCCGGGTGTAATAAGGCTGTACACCCGGGTGTACCTTTGGGGTAGATCCGGGTGTAGGAGGTCTGTCCATCCGGGTGGACGGAGAAATATGTGATTGTAAAAAGCAAAAAAAGTATGGTGTGTTTTGTAGAGGTACGGTTGCTCGTTACATTTTTTACTCGTATTTTAATTTTCTGCTTATCCCCCATGTTATTAATGCTCCGGCAATGGCTGCGCAAGCTTTATAGAACTAAATGTTGTCCGATAAATGAATACCAAGTGCTATTGATATTATCACTCCCAAAGTGCTTCCACTGATAATACTCGTAGGGTTTACCTTTTCCGGTTTCAAAAAGAATGCAGCATAGCAAAAGATCATTGGTACAATAAAGAGATAACTTCCCCATTCAATTATATTTTCTTTAAAGTTGGGGAGGAGGTAGAATTCCCATACAATAAGTAAAATTGTAATGGCTAATCCGATTAGTAAAAAGAGTTTCTTTTTCATGTTTTATTTCATTTTCAGACCTTCTTGATAACCTTTGTTGAAGCCATCAACAAAATCGTCCTTTCCGTTATAAATGTCAATGATGAACCACCCGATTATAATTGTTATTATGATTCCAATTGCGATGGTATTAATATTGTTCCTTTTTTCTTTTGTCTTAATTTTGTTCATGGTCTTTGAAATAATTAGTTTGTTAATCTGGATATTAGGGCTATCGTGTTGAATATCAAATGAATGGAATAAATACTTAAAAAAGCATCATTTTTCTTTTGTCGAACAATATACGCATACATATATAATATGCCTGCAGGTATAACTGCAATAATATATGGAATATTATATGCATGAGCACTGCTAAAGATTAATCCTCCTATTAGGATTATTCTACCATTATGGTGTTTTATGAAAGGTATAGAATTTAGAATATGCTACATCCCGACTTGAAAAATGATAGTTTCAACTATCGGAGCAAATAAAATGGCATAGACTAAAAATTCTATCCGGTTTTGGTCATCAATAGTTATATTATAGCCGCTTCTTTGGGCTGCGATAATAGCAATGTATCCTAGAAATGTAGAACTAACTTTGCAAATCAAAGCCAATAATGTGATGAAATAAAAGAAAGGCAATTCCTCTATTTTGTTTGATAAAGCTTTTAATTTTACTTTAAACATTGTGTTTTAAATGTTTTTTAGGATAAAATATTTTGCAAAATTACTAATTAAATTAGTTACTTATGAAAAGAAACTAATCCTCTTTATTCTTTTACCAACTTATTTCCAAGTAGCAATTTAATTGGTTCACTTAGCTGTGGAATATTATATTTAGATAAATCATTCCAATATTCATTAGAAAATATAGAGGAATATGACTGATCAGAAATTTTCTTTTTCTTTGAGTACTCTTCTTTGCTAACATATTTCTTATCTACAATGTATAGTTCAGAAATAATATCAATAGCAGTTTCTGACTTATCTTTCTTATGTTTAAAAAAAATCTTTCGGTATTCTTTTTTACTTTCCAAATCTGATTTAGAAATTGAAGATGTTTCTCCACCCCAATAGTTCTCTGAGATATTTATATTTGTGATTCTTGAGGTGTAATTAAATAGATTATGAATTTCTTCTTTTTGAGGAGCAATTAAATCTACATAAATGTTTATAAGTCCTCTGGAACTGTTGGGCCTGACTGCTCCAATCACAGAGTCGGATCTATAAATTAATTTTTCTCCTTGATATTCTTTGGTGGTATATTGTCTTCCTAACTCATCAAGAATTGAGCCTTGCTCCAAGTAGGGAATTACAGTTCCGTTTATATTAACCATGAATTTCCTTGTTTTTTGCTGCTCTATCAATTCTTTATTAAGAAAAGATCTATTATTTAATAGTAGTCTTTTGATGCTTTTCCCTTTTTTAGGAATATAAAACTCTACAACTCCATCTTTATAATATTTAGTTACGCTGTCTTCTAATTGATAACATCTATAATACCCGGTAATAACGATATAATCATAAGCTTTTTTATTTTCAGGTATTACACTAACTTCTGGCAATAAGTTCTGGCGTTTATTCATTATTAGCGTATCAGCATCTTTAAAACTCTCCACTGATACATTATAATTATCATAAGAAAGATGTTGTATAATGAATTTGTTACTTCTTTCTTTTAAGCTTTTTAGTACTTTAGTTTTGTTTATATTTCCATTAATGTTTGATAGACCAACTAATTTTCCATCATTGGAAATAATGTTTGCAAAAGGAATGCCTCTTCCTGTTTGACTATCTTTTAAAAATATTTCCTGACTGGAAATTGGTTGTATGCAGAATAAAGATAGTGCGAGAAAATAAAGTTTTATGAACTTATTTGTGTTTAAATGCTTCATAAGATGAATTGTTTTATCGATATATCAGGCTGTTTTTTAATGCTTAAAAAGCGTAGGAGTAGTATTGTTATAGGTAATCCGATTAGTAAAAAGAGTCTCTTTTTCATGTTTTATTTCATATTCAGACCTTCTTGATAACCTTTGTTAAAGCCATCAATGATATTGTTCTTCTCAATATATATGTTTATCTATCATTATACTTATTATGTTGAATTTAAATTATCTAGATCGTTTTTGTTTGCTGATTTCTTCTTTAGCAGCTTTAATTCGAGCATCTCTAGATGCTGCATCTTTCCCAAATTGATAAGATAGATAAGAAGCGACCAAAATTAAAAAAAGAAATCGCATAAACGTATAAAAATATTTTTTATCAGATCTCATATTTATTTTATTTGTTGTAATTTAATTAAAATATTTGGTAATACCTATTAATATTCCAGCTAAGAATCCTAAGGAGAAAAAGAACATGATGGTACAGAAGCAAAGATTTCTTTTAATAAACTCTTTCATGATTAATAGATTTTAGATAAATAGTAGAAACATAATAGAACTATTGTTGCGGCGCAAATACCTAGAATTGAAAAGTATAGAGTATTTGTTTTCTTCTTCAATAAAAAGTAGGCGAGGTTGGTTATTAGAAGTATTGCAAGAGGAAATGCAAATAGAAAATATAAACTGCTATGGAATATTATTCCTAGAGTGATAAGAGTAATACAAGGAGCAATTGTAGTGATTGAACCTAGTGTAATGAATTTACTTTGCTGTATTGTTGTTCTCATTTACTTTTCTGTTTAAGGTTACCGTTATAGTAAGGTTATTGTAAATCCCACTTGAAGACGGTTGATCTTCAATGAATTCCAAATATCTTGTTCGCTGTTATTTATTATTGATTGGTTATTCTCAAAGCCAGCTGTAGCACTCTTTCTTGAAAGAAAGAATCCACTTTTTTCTTCTATTCTGAATGCTTTCTTTGTGTCTAGAGGTATATTATAAGTTCCGAATAGCTTTAAACAGGCAAATCGATTGATTCTTTTAGAAAAAGCAATTTGAGGAGCTATTGTTTTTTGTTGCAATCCATAAGCAAATGCAATCCTCTTTGCATCAATCTTTTCTCCTCCAAAGTGAAACGAAGAGGGATTACTATACGTTCCCAAGTTTACGAAATAATCTCTAGTAGAGTATGCAATAGATGATTCAAAGAAGAGCGGACGACCTGTACGTTTTAAGTTTTTTCTGAATGCAATGCCGTAATCCATTCCATCAGATGAAATATCATTATTAAAGCAATCATCCGTAGCTCTAAGGAATAAATTTAGATTCTTATTTAACCGATATCCAACCTGCTGTTGAATTACAACTGCTTCTTTTTTAGAAGGCTGTTGTTTTACGATAGAAAATGGTTGCAATCCGCTTCCAGGATTAAAAGTAAAGTTATAATTATTGTTGTTGATACTTGCCGGATTAAAAGAAAGACCATACTCAAAATTAAGCTTTAGCAAGGTTCTGAATAAATGATCTGTAAATTTTATCTTCTTGGTGCTTTTGCTATTGAAAAGTTCCTCTGCGGTATAGTTTGAAAACTGAAATTCTGTCTTTGGTGAAACTGTATTATTTAGTTCACCATAACCTGTCCATCCTTTTTTATCATAGTTCTCGGTCTTAGGCATAAATGGTTCGAAGTATCCCAGCCTTCTTTCAAAAGGTATTGGTTTTATAGATTCAGTTTTTATATCAGTAGTAACATAATCAATTGTAGAATAAATATATTTTCCGTTCAATAGATTCTTTTCAATGTTATTATATTCATATTGCTTAAGGAAATATTTATCATTCTGCTTTTCATAAGTAACTTTTGAATGAGATTCAATACCTTTGATTCTAAAATTTGAAGTTTTATAATTCTCATAATCTCTCTCAAAACATACGTATGCCAAACTTTTTGTATCTATCAGCATTCTTCCTTTAACACCAGTTGTATCCTTTTTTGAGTTAGTATAAGAAATGTCATAAAACTCCATTCCCTCAGATTCTTTTATCCCATTAAACTTATATTTATATTTTTTAAAATGCTGAGGATTAATGTAACTTCTTCGTTGCAAAACAGCATCATCGTCTATGGCAGAGAATGGTCCGGCATAATATAGAATTCCAATGTCCTTAAACTCTTTCTTTCTTGATTTCAGAATCTCAACTTCTCCGGACTCCGCACTCTTTTTATTATAAGAATCTTTGTAGATAGAAAGCATAGCTTCCGCAAGATATACTTGCTGATACTTTTCGTCTTGCACACTTTCTCTATAAAAACCTGTATATAATGATGGCTTTGCAGGATAGTTTTCCGGTATTCTAAGATATGCCTTGCGTAAAAGAGTCAGCAGAGTACTGTCTGGCATAATATAGATCTCTTTCAAAGTATATGCTTGGGGTAGCATCTTTACATTTATCGACGAACTACCAGAAATGAGTATACTGTCTTTCTGAAAACCCACTCCGGTGAAATACAGATACTTTTTTAAGCATGAAGATGGAAGGTTCAACTTGAAATATCCTTTGCTGTCGGAAATTGTTCCAACTCTAGGATGTTTCACGAAAACACTGATATTAGTTGCTTTTGTTCCTTTCTCTGCATTGGTTATTGTGCCGGAAATAGTGATTGATTGCGCACAGATATTTGCATGTCCGTATATAGAAATAAGAAATAATATTATGTGTTTTTTCATAATCCTATTTCATATTTAAACCCTCTTCATAACCATCTTTAAAGCCGGCAACAATATCGTCTTTACTATTATAAATGTCTATTGCAATCAATGTAACTATTATTGTTATTATAACATAGATTGCTATAGTAGTTATCTTTTTTCTTGGAGTTTTCTCTTTTTTTATTAATTCTTTTATATCTGATCCATTCATTATTGTTGTGTTTGTATATTGCTTTATTGTACTAATGTATTAGTTATTAGTGTTTTATTTTTTTTATTTATGTGTGTTTTTCATTTTTCAATTCAAAGTTAAGTATATTTTAATTATAGTAGATTAATTTACTTGATAATTTTATACAAAAAACAATATTTGAGTCGTTGCATAATACGTTTTACTTGAAAAGCAAAAAGCGGAAACAATGTTACCACTGTCTCCGCTTTGTTAATTATAAGGAATCGTAATACGATTAATACTCTTCAGCCGGAATGTTATTTAATTGCTCTTTGCTGAATACTGGTCCGTCTTTGCATACATAAAGCTTGCCTACGTTGCAACGACCGCATTTACCTACACCGCACTTCATACGGTTTTCCAATGTAGTGTAAATCTGATCGTCCTTAAAGCCTAACTTCTCTAATACAGGGAAGGTGAACTTAATCATAATAGGAGGGCCGCATACAATAGCAATGGTGTTCTCTGGAGATGGAGCTGTTTTATCTACAATAGAAGGTACGAAACCTATCTCACCTTTCCAGTCGGGTGTTTCACCTCCTGGGTCAACAGTTGTTACCAGATTTACATCCGGACGGTCTGCCCATTCCTTTAATTCGTCTTTGTAAACAAGGTCGTTCACAGATTTTGCTCCGTATACGATTGTAATGTCCTTGAAGTTTTCACGAAGGTCGAGCGCATTCTGAATTACACAACGCATTGGTGGCAGGGCAATACCTCCGGCAATGAATACCAGGCTCTTTCCTTTCCACTCGTCCATAGGGAATGTGTTACCGAAAGGGCCACGAAATCCCATGGTACTTCCTTCTTCCAAGTCGGCAAGTCCGGAAGTTACTTTTCCTGTTTCACGGAAAGTACATTCAATATATCCTTTACGGGTAGGAGATGAGGCTATACAGAATGTAGATTCTCCCTCACCGAAAGCAGAATATTCACCAAACTGTCCGGCTTTGAAATTAAATGCATTAGCCTCTTCTTCGTTTTGAAATTTCAACTTAAAGGTCTTCACACCAGGAGCTTCATTGGTAATCTTATCAATGGTCATCAGGTATGGAAGATATATATTTTGTTCGCTCATTTTTTTGAAATTGAAGTTATGTGTTCAAGTATATTCATATCTACCGGACAAGCGCGTGAACAACGTCCACAGCCTGTACAACCAAATACGCTGAGGCGATCGGGCATGTAAGAGAACTTATGCAAGATGCGTTGACGCCAGCGTTGACTTTGTACGGCGCGAGGATTGTGTCCTGATGTATGCAAAGTGAATAAAGAGAATCCGCATGAATCCCAGCAACGAATGCGCTTTCCTTTAGAACCGTGAGCATCTTCCTGAATATCGAAACAAGCGCAGGTTGGACAAACAAATGCACAGGCACCGCAACCAATACAACGTTCTGATTGCTCTTTCCATACAGGACTGTCGAATGCAGTGGCAAGACGTGCTCTTACTTCTTCAAGATCGAATGTCAAAGGTACATCTGCTAAATATTTAGATTTATCTTCGCCTTTATCCTTTTCAAATGCTGAGGCTGCAAGTTGCACCAATGCTTCGCCTTTAGGAGTAAGTATCTCAACGATGGCTCCTCCGTCTGGAAGCATAGTCAGCAGAACATCGCTTCCGGTAGTATTACCCGGTCCGCCATTTACACTTGTACAGAAACAGCTCTTATCTGCTTTAGCACAACTGAATGTTACAAGAGTAGTTTTTTCCAGGTGAGCGTTGTATAATTTATCTGTATAATCCCAGTTAAAGATAGCAGTCAATGGCTTGAATCCTGCTGCATCGCATGGATGAACCTTCCAGAGAACAGTTTCTTTTACCGTATCAGGATTAAAATCGTCAACTTTTACCTGTCCGTTTTCTTTCTCGTAAGAGAATAGAACTTCGGCACGAGGGAATACAGCCGATTTTATAGATTGCGTAGTCTGAATATATTCTTCGGCAACTTCGCTGAGAGCCTGAACTTTCTTAAATTCTACTTTTCCGCGCTCTTCAACCGGTGCGTAAACACGTTTCCCGCTTTTTACAATCTGGCTGAACCATTCATTCAGTCCGTTTTTACTGATATATTTTGTTTCCATGGCTCCTTATCGTATAAAGTTTTCTTTATCGTCTGCTTTCCATGTGGAAAGAGCGTTTCCATTCTTAGATGGCTGACCAGGCGTGAAACCAAATTCCGGTGCAAGGTCTTCCATCATCTTGCGGGTAAGCAAATGAATAGGAATACCTACCGGACAAGCATCACCACATGCTCCGCAACCGGTACAACGTCCGGCCATGTGCATTGCACGGTTAATCTGCCATTCCATATTCGCTAAAGGTGCAGCCCATGGATTAATCCATTGTGGGCGGTTCTCTTCAACAATACATTTTGTGCAGTAACAAAGCGGACATGCTGCGCGACAGGCGTAACATTTAAAGCAGTGAGACATCTCTTCCATCCAGAACTTGAAACGTTCTTCACGGCTCATGCCTTCAAGCTTGTTAATAATTTCCTGTTCTTTGCCATCAAGTTTCAATTGGAAATCGGCAATATACGCTTCGATTTCTGCAAAGTTTGCAAACTGTTTTACCTCGTCTTTATCCATTACAGTTATAACCACAAGGTTATCTTCGTTTAACTGGTTCTCAACAGATAGTTGAAGAATGCTTCTAAGAGTTGGGATAGTTGCAATAATAGCTACTTTACCAGTGCCCATAATCTCTTTTTTAGTGAGATAAACGGCCAGGTTGTTTATACATTGGCTGCTGTATACCAGTTTAGAAGCTTGTTCGGCTGTGTGGCAGAATACAGGACGAGGTTTATTGGTTCCTTCTTCGTAACCTAAAACCATAGTTACGGTTCCGTCAGCAAGTAATGCGGCGGCTTTTTCTCTCAGCTTATCCATTGTAATCCTCCTTGTCTAAATAGTCTGCAACTTTTTGATATTCTGTGTAAGGACCCAGCTCACGGATATTGGCAACGGTAGTATTAACTATATCCGCCCATTTTGCACCTTCGGCAGCAGAAACCCATGAGTACTGGATACGGCGTATATCAATGCCCATAAAGTCGAGCAATCCGCGGAATGTAATCCAGCGACGGCGTGCGTGGAAGTTACCACTTGTATAGTGACAGTCGTTAGGGTGGCAGCCGGAAACAATTACTCCGTCGGCTCCCTGAGCAAATGCTTTAAGAAGGAGCATAAAGTCAATACGTCCGGTACATGGGAAACGAACGATTTTCACGTTCGTAGCATATTTTAATCGGCTTGTCCCCGTTAAGTCGGCTCCTGCATACGTACACCAGTTGCATACAAAAGCTACGATTTTGGGTTCAAATTCTGAATTATTATTGTTCATGGTTTTTCTGTTAATGATTCAATAAAGACATCACTTCAGCGAACATCTGTTCGTTTGAGTAACCTTGGATATCGATTGATTTAGAACGGCAGAAAGCAACACAAGTTCCGCAACCCTGACAAAGTCCCGGGTTAACCTTGGCAACTGTTTTAATTACTTTTCCATCTCTACCTTTGATCTCTTCGCGCTCAATTGCATTGTAAGGACAAGCAGTCTGACACATAAAGCAACCCACACAAGTACTGAATACAGGAGGTGCAGAACGGTTAACCACAGCAATAAGCGGTTCACGTACCAGTTCGTTGTTAGAGAAGAGTCCGGCAACTTTTACCGCTGCACCCGATGCCATACCCACTGTTTCAGGAATATCCTTTGGTGCCTGACAAGCTCCGGCTAGGAAAATACCCGCAGTATTTGTTTCAACAGGTTTTAATTTTGGGTGAGCTTCTGCAAAGAAATGATAAGGATCATAAGAGATGTGCATCTTTTGTGCCAGCTGTTCTGCCCCACAATTAGATACTCCGGCAGTAGCAAGTACTACCATATCTGCTTCAATTTCCACTTGTTCTCCGCTAAGCAAAGTGTCTACACCTTTAACGATTAGTTTGCCATTCTTTTCATATACTCTGGCAACACGCCCACGAACATAGTTTACATGATCTTCTTCAATAGCACGGCGTACAAACTCTTCATAGTTCTTACCACCGGCACGGATGTCCATATAGAATACAGTCGATTCACCATCGTGAACCTTATGTTGATAAAGCATTGCATGCTTAGCTGTGTACATACAGCAAATCTTAGAGCAATAAGGAATACCTTTGGCTTCGTCACGTGAACCGGCACAAGCTATGAAGACAATCTTCTTAGGAATTGTACCATCTGATGGACGGCGGATCTCTCCTAAAGTAGGACCAGAAGCCGATGCCAGACGTTCAAATTGCAAACCAGTAATTACGTCTTTATATTGACCATAACCATATTCAGGGAAGAAATCTGCTCCTTTTACATTGAACCCTGTAGTTACAACAATTGCACCTACCTGTTCGGTAAGGATTTCATCTTCTTTATCCCATTCAATAGCTCCTGTTGGACAAGTTGCTTCACAAATCTTACATTTGCCGCGCTTATAATAGTTACAATGTTCACGGTCTATTACCGGTTTGTTAGGAACGGCTTGTGGAAACGGAACATAAATAGCAGTACGTGTACCAAGTCCGGCATTGAATTCACTTGGAATTCTTTTTTGAGGGCACTTTTGAAAACAAGCTCCACAACCGGTACATTTCTTATGGTCTACACTTTTTGCTTTTAATCTGATCTTTGCAGTAAAGTTTCCAATGAATCCTTCTAAACTATCTAACTCAGCATAAGTATATAGGGTGATATTTGGATGCTGTGCAACCTCCACCATTCTTGGAGTAAGAATACATTGTGAACAGTCAAGGGTAGGGAATGTTTCAGATAACTGAGACATGTGTCCACCTATAGAAGGATCTTTTTCGATTAAGATTACCTGATGACCGGTATTGGCAATGTCCAAACTTGCTTGTATACCGGCAATACCACCACCAATAACCAAAGCCTTCTTAGTGATAGGCACTTTGATGGAATCTAATGGTTTATTGCGCTTTACCTTTTCCACAAGCATTTTTACAAGATCAAATGCTTTCTCTGTTGTAGCTTCACCTTTTTCGTGTACCCATGAACAGTGCTCGCGAAGGTTGGCCATTTCACATAAAAAAGGATTCAGGCCAGCTTCTGCGCATGCTTTTCTAAAGGTTGGCTCGTGCATACGAGGAGAGCAGGAACCTACAACTACACCATCTAAGTGATGCTCTTTGATAGCATCCTTTATGAGCGTTTGTCCCGGATCGGAACACATATATTTATAGTCAATGGCATATTCTACGCCCTCCACTTTACGGATATCCTGTGCTACTTTCTCGCAATCGACTGTAGCACTGATATTTTCACCGCAGTGGCAGATAAAAACTCCTATCTTTGACATACTATTACAATTTTACATTTACAAAATGACGTTCCAATCCTAATTCTTTTGGGCTGAGGCCTAATGCAAGACCAATAGCCTGAGTGATAAAGATAACAGGAATGTCAGAAGGGTTACTTAAAGTTTCGTTGATAGCTCCGCGGCGCATATCCAGATTAGACTGGCACATTGGGCAAGCTACAATAATAGCCTTTGCATCGCGTTCTGTTGCATCTTTCAGAATATTTCCAGATAACTTTGCAACAAGATCAGTGCGTGAAACCGATAATCCAGCACCACAACATTCAGTTTTGAAAGCCCAGTTAATAGGAGTTCCACCTATCAGTTTAACCATAGCATCCATACTTTGTGGATCTTCAACACGGTCAAATTGTAATATTTTATGTGGACGTATCAGTAAGCATCCATAGTAACAAGCTACTTTGTGAGCAAACGGTTTGGTTACTTTTTCCTGGATTTTGTCCATTGCATAAGTTTCCAGCATTTGCAGTACATTGATAATTTTAAGATCTCCACTATATGGCATCTTGATGATATCAGTAACTCGTTCTCTTTTATTATTATCTTTCAGCTCATGCTGAGTAACCATTAATCGGTTATAGCAAGCAGCACATGGCACAACAACTTCTTTTAATCCCTGTGCTTCAGCAAGAGCTAATATTCTGGCAGGAAGTGAAAGTGAAAGTTCTTCATTCATTGAATGGGCAGCTGTTGCACCACAACAGTTCCAGTCTTTGATTTCCACCAATTCAATATCTAAAGCTTTGGCAATCGCTACTACCGATTCATTGTATTCGCGGGATGATCCTTTGAGTGAACAACCCGGATAAAAACCTATTTTCATTTATTTTTAGTCTTAGGGTTATCAATCGTCTTAGAAAAAATTTCTCTAATGCCTTTCTTGTCTTTTATCATCTCTGGCAGTAGATTTAATTTCCCATTCAAATACATCTTAGGAGCTAATTTTACGTCTTGAGTGAGACGGAATGTGCGAGCTTTAAATGCTGCAATTAAACCAACTTCATAAAGCCGACCAGTGTACTTAATGGAATCAAGGAATGACTTGTGAAAAGAAACAATCGGATTTGCATCGCGATTAACTTTTTTCTTGTTGAGCGATTGCTCACGAAGATAATCCATAATTTTAGGAATATCGATTTCCATCGGACATCGACCTAAACAGTTTTCGCAGTTCAGACATAGCCAAATCGTATTGGAACGAAGTATTCTGTCATAGTTTTCCTCTGTTCCTGTCTGCAACAGTCGCATCAAATAACTTGGCGGAAAGTTCATTTCTGAAGCAAGAACACACCCGGCTGTACACTTACCACATTGATAACAGCGTGCAACTTCTACGCCGGTATGTGAGTGTATTTCCCCGGAAATCTTGTTTTTGTTTTCCATGTTTACTTGAAAATATGATTAATTAATTAGTAAGACCGCTATTTATTACAAAGACATTCATGGCGGTCTTTAGATGCAAATGTATGCAGAAAAAAAAGAAATTTGTGTAGAAGGATTGACCTTTTTACACAAATTTCTGATGTTTTTAATATTGAATGTGGCACTGTTAATACCGAAGCTGTATTAGATATTTTTTTCTTTAATAAGATATTCAGCTATCTGAACAGCATTCAGAGCTGCCCCCTTCTTAATTTGGTCACTTACAGTCCAAAAGGTTAGCCCATTCTCATTTGACAGGTCTTTACGTATACGCCCAACATAAACAGGATCTTTTCCAGCTACGAATAATGGCATTGGATATTCTTTTTTTGCAGGGTTATCCTGTAGAATCAATCCTTCACCTTTAGAGAATGCTTCGCGTGCTTCTTCTACAGAAACAGGACGTTCTGTTTCAATCCAGGTACTTTCTGAGTGAGCTCTTAATGATGGAACACGTACGCAAGTTGCACTGACTTCAATATCAGAATGCATGATTTTACGTGTTTCATTATACATTTTCATTTCTTCTTTTGTGTAACCGTTATCAGTGAATACATCAACCTGAGGGATAAGGTTAAATGCTAGTTGAAAAGCAAACTTATCAACAGTAACTTTCTCTCCAGCCAATACCTGGCGGTATTGTTCGTAAAGTTCGTCCATAGCTGCTGCACCTGCACCACTTGCTGCCTGATAGGTTGAGACATGTACCTTCCTTATGTGAGAAATCTCTTCAATCGCTTTTAGTGCAACTACCATTTGAATGGTGGTACAGTTAGGATTTGCAATGATGCCACGTGGACGATCTTTCGCATCTTCTGCGTTTACTTCCGGGACAACTAAAGGAACATCTTTTTCCATACGAAAAGCACTGGAATTATCAATCATCACAGCACCATATTTAGTAATAGTCTCTGCAAAATCCAATGAAGTACCGCCGCCGGCCGAAGTAAAGGCTATATCAATACCTTTAAAATCGTCGTTGTGCTGTAATAGTTTAACCTCGATTTCTTTACCGCGGAAAGTGTATTTACTTCCGGCGCTACGTTTGGAACCGAATAATACTAACTCATCCATAGGGAAATTTCTTTCATCGAGCACACGTAGAAACTCTTGTCCCACAGCGCCACTAACGCCAACGATAGCTACTTTCATCTTTTTTTTTCTTTTGTTGTAATTAATACCTTTTTTGTCATACCTTTACAGCTGGTATGTATTTGCCTGCAAAAATATAACATTTTGCAATATAAATAGAGATATAGTGAAAAGAATTATATTTATTATCTGTTTTTTATACTCTTTATGCTGTTTTTCGCAGGTAAATGAATCTTTCTCAGATGGGAATTTTAATGTAAATCCTTGTTGGGAGGGTAATACTGATGAGTTTAAAATATCAGTTGATTATGGTATAGAACGAAGCGCGTATGGCCTTCAACTTTATGATTCAGGTAAAACAGGAGAAGCTTATCTTTCTACAGCTTCTACTCTCGTTCAGGGAACAACATGGGAATTCAAAACTTTCTTTTATGGGTTTAATCCGGGTAGCAAATCATATCTGAAGTTCTATCTTACATCTTCTCAACAGGAATTAAATGGTGTACTTGATGGGTATTATATAATGATGGGAGGAAGTGAAAAGAATATTTCGTTGATAAGGCAGGATGGTAAAACTACTAAGATTCTTATTTCAGGAAGTAAAACATCTCTTAATTTAACTCAGTGTACCATACTTGTTAAAGTGACCTGCAGTAATACGGGGGTATGGACCCTTTATTCCCGTAATTCACAAGAAGATGCTGATTGGAAAAATGAAGGGCAGGTTTCAGATAAAACAATTTCCGATTCAAAATATATTGGAGTATCTTGTAAGTATCTTGCCAGTAATTCTACTTCCTTATATATAGATGATATATCAATCAATAAAACAGTAGTTGATCCTGGTACAGGTGAAGAACCTGAAGAACCTGATTCAGGCGATACTGATCCAAATGATAAAACTCGTCCGACGATTACCTCGGTTACTGCGCTTACAGATTCCACTTTTTCTGTAGGCTTTAGTGAAGAAGTTACATTAAAGAATGCACACTTTGCTCTCAATGGTGATGAAAATCTGATTATAAGTAAAAAGCTTGATTCGGGCAAAAAGAGAGCCGTATTTCTATTATCTTTTCAATTGAAGGAAGATCAACCATATGAATTCTCTTTCTGGGGAGTTGAAGACTTGAATGAAAATGTGATTCAATTATCCAGTGAACTATTTTCTTACCAGAGACCGTCACTCGGCGTTCATAATTTGGGATCGGTTATATTTAATGAAATTATGGCTAATCCAAATGATGTAAAAGGACTTCCTGAATCAGAGTATATTGAATTGTTTAACCGAATGGATACACTTGTTTCTCTAAGGAATTGTGCTCTTTTTTATGGTGGGAAGCGGTATCTATTGCCAGATATCTCGATTGAGGCTATGGATTATATGGTTCTTTGCCATCAAAAATATAAAGACCTTTGGACGGCAAATGGAACATTAGTAAGTGGTGTGTCCTCTTTTCCAACATTACTTAATACGGGAAAACTTCTTTGGTTAGAGGATGAAAAAGGTATTCTGATTTCGTGGGTGGAATATTCTGATGCGTGGTATAAGGATAGTAAAAAGAAAAGTGGAGGGTATTCGCTGGAATGTATTGATCCTGATAACCTTTCGAATGATGCACTAAACTGGCAAGCAACTAATAATGCGAAAGGTGGTACTCCTGGAACAATAAATTCAGTGGCGAATAGTTTACCGGACGATAAGACTATCGCTATTCTCTCTTCTTTTATGCAATCCCCTGATACTATAGTGGTAAATTTCAGTAAGTCAATGAATGTTTCTTCTCTTTCCGATCTTAATAATTACAGAGTAGTGGGTGTTGACCCTTTATTTATTGGAGCCATTCCTGATTATCCCTGTGGGAGAAATGTGAAACTTGTATTGAATGCTCCTTTGAAGGCTGGTGAAAAATTGGAATTTGAATTATATAATTTGTTGGATGTTTCAGGAAATAGCCAGGCAGTTCCCATTGTGCAACAAATAATGCTTCCTGAAAAAATCGAGGTTGGAGATGTTCTTTTTAATGAAATATTATTTAACCCTCGTTCAGGAGGAACTCGTTATTTTGAATTGTCCAATGTTTCAGATAAGACATTATCTTGTAATCAGTTGTATCTTTCTTTTTTGAAACCGGATGGTACTCGCTCGACACCTATTTCTTTGAGTAAATCTCCGGTAAACTTTCTTCAACATTCAGAGATTTTCTTTGCAAAACAGACAAACCTTGTCTTAGCGCAATATAATAGTGATATTTCTCATGGAGTAGAAGTCTCTGAATTTCCTGATTTGTCAGAGGAAAAGGGGACCTTATTTCTTCTATCTGCTCAGGGAGAGTTGCTTGATGAAATGGTTTATTCTGAATCAATGCATACCACTTCGTTAAAAGATAGAAATGGAGTTTCGCTAGAAAAGAAAACGCCCGGGCTTCTTTCTGTAGATTCTTTAAACTGGGCTTCTGCTTCTTTCTTATCGGGATATGGAACTCCGGGACTTTCTAATAGATGTGATGAACAAATTAATTCAAATGCTAATGGCGATTTCTGGCTGGAGAGAAAATCTTTTTCACCTATAGACATCGAAAATCGTAAGTTGCAAATTCGTTATTTACTCGCTAAGGAAGGATTTGTGGCTAATATTAGAATCTATGAGGCATCCGGTCGTGAAGTTTGTTCGTTGGCAGAAAACAATGAATTGTCAGCAGAGGGAACTTTTGAATGGGATGGAAAGGAACAAAATAATAGTGCTTGTAGGATTGGCCTTTATGTGGCTTATATTGAAATGCACAATGCAACCGGAGAAATGAAAAAATATAAGTTGCCATTTGCTGTGGTTAGATGAAGTGTAGAGCCTTTTTTAATAAATCAGAGCACAGGGCTCTTTTTAAGAACTCTTCTTTGTTATCTCCTGTTTTTTTTGTTCTTTTGCGTAAGAAATGCAATTTAAATAATATCTACAGCCTATGCATTTGTTTGATTTTTGCTTAAAACTACCTATAACAGATCCCACCTGGATCTTTTTTCTAGTACTGACAATTATTCTTTTTGCTCCAATATTGTTGGATCGTTTACATATACCCCATATTATTGGAATGATATTGGCCGGCGTAGCAATCGGTGGCTATGGTTTTAATATTCTGGAGCGTGATAGTAGTTTTGAACTGTTTGGTAGAGTAGGTTTGTATTATATCATGTTCCTTGCCGGACTTGAAATGGATATGGCAGACTTTAAGAAGAACCGGAAGAAGGCTTTTGTCTTTGGTCTACTTACTTTTATAGTTCCTATGTTATTTGGTATCTGGAGTAGCATGACCCTTTTAAACTATGGATTAATTACATCTATTTTACTTGCGAGCATGTATGCATCTCATACTTTGATTGCCTATCCTATCATTAGTCGTTATGGGCTTAGCCGATTAAGAAGCGTTAATATCGCTATCGGAGGCACGGCAATAACTGTCACACTTGCATTGGTTATTCTGGCTATTATTGCCGGAATGTTCAAGGGGGAAATTAATCAGTTGTTTTGGATCTTACTTATTTCAAAGATTGCTTTAGCCTGTTTTGTGATTATATTCTTTTTTCCCCGAATAGGACGTTTGTTTTTTCGCCGGTACGAGGATAATGTAATGCAGTTTGTTTTTGTTCTTGCTATGGTTTTTCTAGGAGGTGGTATCCTGGAATTAGCCGGTTTGGAAGGGATCTTAGGTGCATTTTTGGTTGGATTGGTCCTAAATCGTTTAATACCGCATGTTTCTCCGTTAATGAATCATTTGGAATTTGTAGGCAATGCTCTTTTTATACCTTATTTCCTTATTGGAGTGGGGATGATTATTAATATTAAAAGTTTTTTTGCTGGAGGAGAGGCTCTTAAAGTTGCAATTGTAATGACGGTTGTAGCTACATTAGGTAAATGGCTTGCTGCATTGTTTACTCAGAAGATTTATAAAATGAATTCCAATGAGAGGAGGATCTTATTTGGATTGAGTAATGCACAAGCAGCTGCTACACTTGCTGCTGTATTGATTGGTCACGAAATTATTATTGGTAATGGGGAGCGGTTGTTAAATGATGATGTGCTGAATGGAACAGTAATGATGATTCTTTTTACCTGTATAATAAGTTCTTTTGTAACAGAACGAGCTGCCAGGAAGATTACAATGAAAAACGAATCACACGAAAAAATTGGTGAAACAAAAGGAGAAGATAATATCCTGATTCCTGTTTCAAATCCTGATACGATTGTAAACTTGGTGAATCTTGCATTGATTCTTAAGAATCCTAGAAAAAAAGATGGATTAGTTGCTTTAAACGTTATGAATGATCATCATAGCTCGAGTGTAAAGCAGGCACAAGGAGAAAAATATCTTGAAAAATCAGCAATGATTGCTGCTGCTGCAGATGTTGCGATGCATACGGTAAGTAGGTATGATTTGAATATAGCATCTGGCATTATCCATACGATTAAAGAGTATAATGTCTCTGATGTGGTTATTGGCCTTCACCGTAAAATAAATATAGTGGATTCTTTTTTTGGAGTGACGGCAGAAAATCTACTTAAGGGGACTCATCGCCAGATTATGATTGCGAAATGCTTGATGCCAGTTAATACTCTTCGCCGGATTGTAGTTGCAGTTCCCCCAAAAGCGGAGTATGAAGCCGGATTTGCAAAATGGGTTGATCATGTTTGTCGCATGGGAAATCAGTTGGGATGCAGAGTGCACTTCTTTGCACATCCGGAAACTTTGGATCGTATAAATGTATTAATCAATAAAAAATTTAAAGGTTTAAGAAGTGAATTTTCTGAACTGGCTAATTGGGATGACTTACTTTTACTTACCGCACATGTAAACTTTGACCATTTGCTGGTTATAGTGAGTGCTCGTAAGGGATCTATTTCTTATGATGCCTCATTTGAACGTTTGCCGTCTCAACTCGCTAAATACTTTTCTAATAACAGTTTGTTAGTTATTTACCCAGATCAGTACGGAGACCCTCAGGACACAATTTCCTTCTCCGACCCTCGAGGGCATAACGAATCGTTGAATTATGACAAGATGGGACAGTGGTTTTATAGATGGTTTAAGAAAAATTAATGGAATAAAGAACACTGCTATTGTTTGGTGAAGATGTATAGTGAGTTATATGTCAGCTGTTTTCGGGTGCTATTTGGCAGAATATTTGATAAAAAGAATTTAAGAGCATGATAAAATTAGAAGGAATAACAAAAAGTTTTGGTGAACTACAAGTATTAAAAGGCATTGATCTGGAAATAGCCAAAGGTGAAGTTGTGAGTATTGTTGGTCCAAGTGGGGCGGGTAAGACAACGTTGCTTCAAATTATGGGAACGTTGGATAACCTGATGCTGGAATAATTAATATGAATGGCTTGGAAGTTAATCGTATGAAGCAAAGAGAATTGGCAGCATTTCGTAATAAACATATTGGATTTGTTTTTCAGTTTCATCAATTATTACCTGAATTTACAGCTCTTGAAAATATAATGATTCCTGCATTTATAGCAGGAACTTCGACTAAAGAGGCAACAACACGAGCTAAGGAAATTTTAAATTTTATGGGTCTGACAGAACGTTCGTCTCATAAACCAAATGAACTTTCCGGTGGAGAAAAACAACGGGTGGCTGTTGCCCGTGCCTTAGTTAATCATCCTTCTGTGATTCTGGCTGATGAACCTTCCGGTAGTTTGGATACACATAATAAGGATGAATTGCATCAATTGTTTTTTGATCTTCGGGATAGATTTGAGCAGACTTTTGTAATCGTTACCCACGATGAGAGTTTAGCTAAAATTACAGATAGAACCATCCATATGGTAGATGGGCAGATTATCTAGAAGCAGATATAGGGTGTTAATCGCTCAAGGTCTTTTGAAGTGAACTCTTCATATAAAGATAGTTCCCTGAGATTTTTTAATACTCCTTTTTTCTTTCTGTGCTCTACAATTACTTTTGCCTGATAAAAGTTGATATAAGGATGTGAAGTTAAACGCTCAATATTGTACTTATTTAGGTTTATTCGATGAATTGGCTCTTTTTTGATAGCAAACCACTTATTTAATTCAGCAGAAAGATGAGATATTTCTTGCAACTGGTTTACCTTATAAAAACCACCCAATTGCTGCCTATAAGCAATAATTCGTTTAGCTGTGCCAATACCAATGCCTGGAATCTTTTTAAGTTCGGTGGTGTCAGCTTCATCCAGACTGATAATTGTTCCTTCCGGGTATTTGTAGAATTTAAGAGTGTCTCGTTCGGTTTTGGCAGTAAATAGGTGAAGAGAATCTGTCTTTTTTAAGAAATTATCGGCAATAGTGATGTAAGGCCGGAGCAATTTGAATTGTTCCGGAGAAAGGCCATACACTTTGGCAAAAGAATCAGGAGTACGGAATTTCCCTCCTTTAGCTCTATAACGTAATATATTCCGGGCAATGTATGGACGTATTCCTAAACGTACGAAAGTAACGGAATCAGCAGTATTGGGATCAAACGGAGCAAGAATTATTTCTTGTTTTTGTTGATATAGTAATCATTATAATTCCCGTTTTTATCTCTTTGGCGTACTGATGACAGAAACTCATTATAGTCTGTTTCATTTATTTGTTCGCTTACCTGTGTGGACGGATTAATTAAAGGAATTGCCCAATAAGTAAGTAGTGCCACAAAGATCAATGCAATTAGTACATAAAATCCAGCACGTTCGGTTTTAGTAAAATAGAAAAGATCCTTCCACATTTTGCTTTTATCTTACAGGGTTAGTTAGATTCCTCTTTTATATCATGAGAAATATAAAATGTTTTGTATTTTTGTGATCTGAAAACTAAATGATTATGATTATAAATATTCGGAATTATCCATTTTCTACATTCATTATATTGGCAGTAGTTTATCTCTCTTTCTTTAAGCCGCCTCAGACTCCATTGGATCAGGTACATGATATTGATAAACTAGTTCATGTATGCATGTATTTTGGAATGTCCGGAGTACTTTGGCTGGAATATATGAGAAGTCACCGTAACCAATTTAGAATAAAGCATGTCTTTATAGGAGCTGTTTTACTTCCTATTGCTTTTAGTGGCTGTATAGAACTGATACAAGAATACTACACTTCTTATCGGGGTGGAGATTGGCTCGATTTTACAGCAAACTCAATTGGAGTTATACTTGCAGGAGGTGTAGCGTATTACTTTGTTAAACCAAAATTCTTTTGATTTAATAGTTCTCTCTTTCAGTATTATAGATGTTCCACAATTTGTCCCAGTTTCATGCTGTTTGAACCTTTAATGAGTATATAACATCCTTTAGGCTTATCTTCATTAAGAATCTTTATCACATCTGATACGTTTACATAGGTATTATATTGGTGAGCAGTTTGTTCAAACTGATCACCAATAAGCATAACTCTTTCAAATTCACAATCATCTATGAAATCGACAATTTTTTGATGTTCTTCAATGCTTGTATCTCCCAGTTCTTTCATATCACCTAGGATTATAATCTTGTGCTTTACATCCATTTTTTTAAAATTCCGCAGAGCAGCCATCATGCTGGTTGGATTAGCATTATATGCATCAATAATTAATTTGTTATCTTCTGTTTCTTTTAGTTGCGAACGGTTATTCTGAGGCGTATAGTTTATTAACGCATGATCTATTTTTCCAGGTTCCACACCAAAAAAACGGCCAATGGCAACTGCTGCCAATGCATTGTCGAAATTATATTCACCAATCAGTTTTGTTTGAATATGGTGTATGTTTCCGTCTTTTCCAGCTTTCCAATCAAAGGCTAGATATGGTGAGCAAGAGATTACCTTACCATTTACATATAGATTCTCTGCTATTCCGTAGTTAATAAGAGTTAGTCCTTGGGCAATGTCCATTAGAAAAGGATTCTCATTTTGAATGAAAACAATTGAATCACCTTTTTGACGTAGATAATCGTAAAGTTCTCCTTTTGTTTTTATCACTCCTTCAAAAGAGCCGAAACCTTCTAGATGAGCTTTACCTACATTAGTGATAATACCATAATCTGGCTCAGCAATATTGACTAACGTTTTAATTTCTCCTGGATGATTGGCTCCCATTTCAATAACAGCCAAGTCGTGATGAGCTTGAAGTTTCAATAAAGTAATTGGTACCCCAATATGATTATTCAGATTTCCTTGTGTGAATAGTACATTATGTGATTCGGAAAGAACAGCAGCAATCAACTCCTTCGTAGTAGTTTTTCCATTGGTTCCTGTAATACCTATAACTTTTGTCCCTAATTGTCTGCGGTGATAGTTGGCCAGCAATTGAAGAGTTTTCAGACAATTATCAACTAATATGATATGTTTATTTTCCGGATCTGCATATTGAGCTTCATCCACTACTGCATAGGAACAGCCTTCTTGCAATGCCTTTTCAGCAAAGGAATTTCCATTGAAAGTATCGCCTTTTAAAGCAATGAATATTGAGCCCTCAGGGCAGTTACGGCTATCTGTTGTCACAATAGGACACTGCAGATAAATTTGGTAAAGAGCAGATATTGTCATATTACTATTTATAAGAACCTTTTTTATTTGCAAACTTAGATAAAATATTGCGATTAATAAGCTTGCGTGATAAAAAAATACTTTTTTTAATTCTTCTCTGCTTGGGAACTATTTATTCTAAAAAGAAGAACAAGCTATTCTTTCTGGAGTAGTTTGTATGGTATCAT
>Ga0183099_1000087_pt1 | contig 95275 bp, 95 predicted proteins | sample Biomet1_FD_127788 | JGI IMG/M metagenome (GOLD analysis project Ga0183099, IMG submission 127788) | Microbial communities from bioreactor (seeded with anoxic lake sediment) at LBNL, California, USA - Biofuel metagenome 1 | ecosystem: Engineered > Bioreactor > Anaerobic > Unclassified ...
AAACAGGCTTATATGCTATGTTTATACATAAAAAGTATGGTTGTAAAGATATTAGTGATGCCATTGCAATGCATGGTATTACAGAAATAAAAAAATGGTTAACTAAAACTATAAAGCAATGATTACAATAATTATAACTACCCTTTTAACAATTATTCTTACATTCCTAACTTCTAATTTGTTAGTGAATAAAGTGTTTACTGATTTTCAACGTGTTTCTTCTGGATTGAAAATATCTAGAATTCCATTTGTACCATTTACTACTGCCAATGGAGAAGAAATTTGCATCATTTTAGATAATGGTGAAGTTATTAGTATTACTTTTGATAAAAAAGGTAAACTTACAAGTAAGAATGTTCTAGCATAATGAATAAAGTATGGTTTATTGCAGATACTCATTTCTATCATGAACGAATATTAAAGTTTACAAATAGAAATATATTTGCAGATAATAGTATAGAAAAGCATGATGAATATATAATAAAATTATGGAATAGTACTGTAGATAAACATGATACTATATACATAATTGGTGATTTTGCATTAGCTGATTCTATAAAAACACGTAAAGTCTTACAAAGGCTTAATGGTAATAAAGTATTAGTTTTAGGTAATCATGATAAAGTACCAAAAGAAATAAAAAGTTACTTTAATCATGTTACTCAAATTAAGAACATGACTTTTAAAGCTAGTCTTTATAAAGATTTTATGAAAGAAGATATGCATGTAGTAATGTGTCATTTTCCAATGGTCTCCTGGGATCGTAAGAATAAAGGATATGTTATGGCACATGGGCATTGCCATGGTAAACTTGATAATTTTAATGATAAATCTAAAGATTTAAGAGTAGATGTTGGTTTCGATTCTAAATTAGGAAACCATAAATTTATATCATTAGAAAAACTATATAATCACTTTAAGTCTATCGCAAAAGATAAATCATTTGTTGAATATGGTGAGAAAATCACAAGTAATAATGTATTCTAGATGATTAAAAGAAAAAAAAGGCAAGGTAAAGTAAAAAATGCGCAACCTAATGAGTATGATGGTATAAAGTTTAGAAGTAAACTTGAAACATATACTTATAAAGCTTTAAAGACTGCTGGTATTGATGCCAAGTATGAAGCTGAACATTTTTTACTTATACCAAAATTTGAATATAACGGAGAAAAGATACGACCCATGACCTATTTACCAGATTTTGTTGGTAATGGTTTCATTATTGAATGTAAAGGGATGATAACCGATAGCTTTCCGTTAAGATTCAAGATATTTAAATATTCTCTATTACTCCAGGGTAAAAATCCAAAATTATATCTTGTGCGTAATCAGAAACAGGTAGATCAAATGATCACCGATTTGTTAAAAACTTAAAATTACAAACTATGTCAGAATTTATTAAAGCAGGTAAAAATATATTTCCTAAACCAGTTGGATGCGATTACGATTTAATCGCTGGAAAAGTCTATGACTTAAATTGGGATGGATACAATTGTACCTATATTTTTAGCGAGAATGGTGATTTAAACTTACCTAGTAAAGTATATAATCTTAAAAAGGATGTACCTTTTAAGAAACGTATACTAACATACTTTAAAGAAACTACTGCACAAACTACAGGTGTGATGCTTGCTGGTACTAAAGGAACTGGTAAAACAGTTCTATCTAAAGTAATAGCAAAAGAAAGTGGGCTACCAATCATCATTGTTGATGGGAGTTATCCAGCACAGCACCTTAGTAAATTTTTCAAAGGTTTTAAAACACCAGTCTGTATCATATTTGATGAGATTGAAAAGAAATGGCGCACCGATAGGATGCTTGAATTTCTAGATGGTGTAGAAGCCACAACTAAGAAATTAGTATTAATGACATGTAATGATATTAATCTAGTTTCACAGTATATGCAGGATCGTTGCTCTCGTGTACGTTATTTACGTACTTATGGGGATCGTGACGATATTGAACTTATCGAAACTCTTGTTAAAGATCATGAAATTGAGGATGTCAAAGGGACAACTGATTTTATTATTAATAACATTAAACTGTTATCTATCGATAACGTTTTATCTTTTATAAAGGAAGTAAAACTATTTGGTAGTGAGCTTACTCTAGATGAGATAATTGAAGATATGAATATTAGTTTGAATAAACAAAAAACCAATACTCCTATAAATTCAATATCTCTTTCTATTGATGCACCTATACCAGTTGAAGATGATTGTGACGAAGATAATGATTGGGAAGAGATGCTTACGAAACAATGCGCATAAAACAATCAAAGACCTCTGTAAAAGGAGGTCTTTTTAATTTTTATACTATGATAATAACTGCAATAAGTGATATACATGGTAATTTGGTAGATATACCAAAATGTGATGTATTATGTATCTGTGGAGATATTGTTGGTTTAAATGATCAACGATCCATGGACGCATCTAAGCATTGGTTTGAAAATAGATTTGTTAACTGGATTAATAAATTACCTTGTGATAAGGTATTAGTTATACCAGGTAATCATGATTTCTATATAGAAGAATGTTACACAAATTCTAATGGATTAAATGATACATTATTGTTTGATATTGAAACTAAAACCAATAACAAATTAAAGTTCTTAATAGATGTTTCATTTATATATAAAGGTTTAAAATTTTATGGAACTCCATGGATAAATCCAATTAGATCCAGAAGTTATTGGGCATTTGAACCAGATCAATATTATGATAATCTATTAGAAACAAAATTTAGTAAGATACCACTAGATACGGATATACTACTATCTCACGATAACCCTTATAATAATGAAACGTTATCTAAGTATTCAATGAATGCTAGATATCATTTTTATGGACATTGGCATGAAGGTGTTACTAGTGAAAAACGTAATAGATATAACTGTTCATTATTAAATAATAGTTATTATTTGAAATATAAACCTGTAATAATTAATATTATGACAGATAAAGAAAAAATAGATCTCTTAAATGAGATTATTTCTATGATTAAAGAGGATACTGATTTTGATGCTTTACAACATGAAGTTACTTCAACTAAAGCACTGAAACAAAATCATCCATTAGAACAACAATATGACGTATTGGAAGAAGTTCTAGAAATTATTAACAGTTTCATTCCAAAGTCTACTATAGACAAAGAAGATGAAATATCTTGGGATGATGTTATTACTGCAGACACTACAATTGAAAAACAATCTAATGACGACAATAATGAATCTAATTGAAACTATCATAAAGAAAGGTAAAGATTTTATTGATACTATTACCTTAACTCGTAAATTACGTATATCTCGTGATGAGCAATTGTTACATTTAGAAAAAAATACTATAGATCTTGAATCTCGTATGCATATATACATTCAAGATGGATCATTTCTTAATGCCGAAACTATGTATAATGGTTTAAAAGAAAACAAGAAACATATAGATCGTATCAATGAGTTTTGGGAATTTATAAATAAAGACAATAAGTAAATGGATATTAGTATACCATATTATTCTGATATGTCTCGTGTTTCTAATTCCAATATTGGGCAATTCTTAAAGTTTGGACCACAATATTTACGTAAAATGTGGGATGGCACACAAGAAGGTTTAAAAGCCAGTTATCTTGAAAAAGGTACTATGATCCATATGTATTTATTACAACCAAACGAATTTTGGGATAATTATGTAGTTGCTGCTGATTTTGAAGTACCAAGATCTCAACAACAAAAAGATTATGCTGAAGCAATAGCAAATAGTTTAGAATTAGAAGCAGATAAAAAAATACTAGTAGCATACGATGCTACTATCAATTCTAAAGTAAAGACTGAAGAATTACGATTACGTGATGCTAAGAAATTAGCAGAACAAATTCAACCTTATATTGATTATCTTAAAATGAATAAGGAATCAAATAAGATTATAATTACTTGGGCAGATATGAATATGCTCAAAGCAATTGAAGAAAATGTAAAAGCCCATAAGAAAGCTTATGAGTTATTGTTTAATTTACCAGATACTTTTGAAGCTCATAATGAGTTTCATATAAATTGGGATTTCCCCAAACAATATCATGACTATCCAGTAAAATGTAAGTCACTTCTTGATAGAGTAGCTTTTGATCATAAGAACAAAAAGATTATTCTAATGGATATTAAAACCACAGCAGATGTTAATAACTTTGCACACTCTATAGAGGAGTATGATTATAGACGACAGTTATCCTATTATTGGATGGCTATACATTGGTATATAATCAAAGAATTAGGTTTTGATATCGAAGGATATACATTTGAAACATATATAATAGCTATTCAAAGTAATAATGGCTACCAAGTTAGAGTCTTTAAAATAGAACCTAACTCAATTGAAAATAGACTTGATACTATCGCAAACACTATCGCAGAAATTGCTTGGCATTCCAAGAACAATTTATGGGAACAACGTAGAGAATACTACGAAGGAGATGGTGCTGAAGATATTTAAAAATGTTAAATGATACTACAAAATATATTTTACCTTTATTGTTTAATAACAATGATGATATTATTGTGAATGAAGCCAAGTATGGTTTTGTTAATGCCTACTTATCTGATATAAATAGACCGCAGTTATATAATCATATATTTTTAATGTATAAGTCAAATGCAGTTGCATTAAATACTTTGTACGTAATACTATCTAAAAATCCAAACTATTATAGTAATTATAGTGTTAAAATAAATAATGAACACTTTACAGTATTCGTATTTTTTAAACCTAAACGATATCTTAAAGATATCGAATCTATAGTAAATGGAAACCGTTTTAGTTTAGCATTTTATACAAAGATTATAATCCAAAAGTTTTGGAATTTTGATGCAGATAGTATCGAGTTTAGTACGTTATTTCAATCTCTAAATGATAGAGATTTTACATATTTAATTAACAATCGTAAGACTGTTATTAAAGATACAATACAAGAAGAAGATCCTCCTGAAATGACTCTTCTTGAAAGATTAGGTATAACCGCTGCCTAATAAAAAAGCCCTTGCAGAATTAACTGTAGGGGCTTTATTTTTTATGTCGCCAATAAAAATTTTATGGCTATTTGTTTCGTTTCATCAATTGTGATTCAAGGAATTCACGTTTGGATTGAGCATTACCCCATTCCCATATATTCTTAGCTGGAGTAAGCTTCCACAATGCTCGCTGATATGGTTGTTGTCCCTTGTAAGGGCCTTTCACTATACGTTTGGTAGTAGTACCTCCTTGAGGATCAATATCTGGTATCATAGCTCCTATAAGCACCGTAAGTTGATCTATCATTGCAGTAATAGGTGATACTGATTTTAGCATTGATAATAAATCTGCAGGATTATACATAGCTGCCATTTCAAATAAAGTACGAGTAACCAAATATGCAATAAATTGTTTAAATTGATCTTTTTTATCTCTATCTGCAACACCTTTTATATACTCACCAAATGCGAATAATCCAGCCATTATACCTATCTCAAGCATTGTCTTTTTAAAGGCGTATCGTTGATGATATGGAATAGATCTCCTCATTTGTTCTTTATCAATAATCCCTTTATAGTATTCATATCTTACCCTAAAGAATTTACTAACTGTTTTTGCAGCAGCTACATATTGCGCTTCTTCAAAATCTTCAATCATATAGTTCCATTGTTTCTTTTTAACTATACGGTCTTCCCAGTTACTAACTAAGAATGCTCTAAACATAAATACAAATCTTAATAATGAATTACGTTGTGCAGCAGTTTTATCAGTGTCACTTAATACACCATCGATACGTGCGGTTATGTATTTTATTATATTTCTTACTTTAGTTACTGATCCTACTGATACCGAATTTTTATACTGTTCTTTTACTTCCAGTTTTCCATCTTTTACTTCAAATGCATCATATAAAGTTTCACCAAGTGCATTCCATACTCTATTAGCATCCTTTTTACTTCCTTCAAATGTTTTTAGAAAGTTACGTCTACTGATAAACTCACCATTATAGAGTTTGTGATTAAGCATCGTTGCAACTAATATTGGTGCTTTAATAGACACATCTGCAAATGTCCATATTGCCATTGGGGATATTGCTTTTCCAGCTACCCTTGTTACTCTAGAATGTTGCGTTCCTTTGAACATCTCGTTATCATTGAAAACGATACCCATATATTCCATCAAAGCTATTACCTTATTATTAGTAGTATCTGACTCAGTACTAGCGATCATTCCTGGTAAATTCAAAGTACATATGCCTAATGCTTTAGCATAATCCTTTGGCCCATAGAATCTATTTGATAAGGTTTCAGCAGCGTTCAATGCCTTAGCTGTTGTTATACCAGAACCTGCTGAGAATATATTCCAACCTAACATTGTTATTTGAGAATAGTTAGATATCTCACCGAGTATCTTACTAAAAGATATCTTTGTATTAAATACAGTTGGAGACCATAATTCTTTTTTCTGTTCACCATAAGTGGTCATTCCTAAGAACTCTTCTAATTTTGTATAAGCTTGCGATTTAGTACCAATTATTCGTTCGGCTTTCTTACTACCAGCTTCTTGCTTTGTAACAGTACGCTGCCCTATGGCTTCAAGGATAACCTCCATAGTTGGTGCTATTTGAGCCATCTTACTGTAGTTTTCAGCCATTCTAAAGTATTCAGCATTCATACCAACTATATCTGAACTAATGCTTTCTGGATGTTCTAGCCTACTTATATAATGGGTTGGTATAAACTTTAATTTAGACTTGTCAGGACGCATTAGCGCCTCATTAACGATATAATCAGCATCATCGTTATTAATTGTAAACTTATCTTTAGTATATCGTCCTAATCCTTTAAAACCAGCACTCATGATATGATCAAATGCACTGCCACTTATTTGTGGTAACATATGTGGATCTCTAGTTGCCAAGAATGGTATTTTCGCATTACTTTCCGCCATATTATCACGCAAAGCATTGTATAAGTTGATATTATCTTGATTTCTCATTATCTTATCATATGCTTTACTATTATCATACACACTACGCTTAGGTTGTACAGAATTAGTATCGGTTATATCAAAATTGTGATTAACAAACGGAGAGTCTTGATCAAGTTCTTGAAACATTGCGCTCGGTTCTATCTTTATATATGCTTTATTTTTTGGCTTAATATAAGTATAATAAGAATTGGGTTGGATTCTACCTCTATCATCTTTAAAATGATTAGCGTTATACCATTTCTCATATAATTCTTTACCTTTAGACATCTCACGATTCATATCTATCGTATACTGATCTGACTTTTCCATAGTAGCAATATCAGTAAACTTAACAGTTGATAAACCACGTGAACCTTTGTTTCTAGCACGTTCCTCAGCCAATGCTTTATCCAAAGCACGTATTGTATCTCTAACGGATTCATCATCCATATCAACTTGAAACTTATCATCACGATAAATTGCCAATAGTTCTGTTCTAGCTTTTGATAAAGCTTCATAATTCTTACCATAATCAATATGATCTAATTCTGATAACTTATCCCAAAACTCTTGACTATAAACAGTATGTGTATTACGTTTTAACCATTTTTCAAACTTAGCCGGTTGATCCTTATACTGTTCTTTTTTCTTTTTAAGCAGTTCATCAAACTTCTCTCTATTTACTTTATACCTAAGTTTATCTTGGATTGCTTTATTTATTTCAGTAAGATTATTAGCTATATCTAGTTGGTCACCAGACTTTATAGAACCATCTACATTAAATGATGAGGCTAATGCTTTCTTTTCTCTATAAAGATGTCGTAAGCTATACCAGTCAGCATCAGATAAATCTTCTCTATTTACATTACCTTCTTCGTCAGTAACTTTATTTAATAGTTTATATATCTGTCCATGAATGTCATTACGTGCCATTTCAGTGTTTATAGTCATCTTATTATACACCGCATAGTAGTCTTTTGTAAAACGTCTCTCAGCATGTTCTGCAAGATATTCATTCTTTTCAGTACGATATTTTACTAGAGTAACGTCATCAGTTGGAAATTCACCTGGTTTTAGATTATACTTTTCATTTAATTGCTTTATAAACTTATTATAATCATTACGGAATGCACCATAATTTAAAGATCTAATTAGATAACCAGTACGTTTACCATTCTTATCTACTTCAAATAATGACATAGGATTACTAACTCTATGTTGAAGTTTCATAAGATCCTTACCTTTACTTAAATATGATCTACTAACTTCTTGTTTTGCATCTGTAATTGCTCTATGAACAGCCCTTAAAGCCTCATCAGTAGACGATTTAGTTGAGAATATATGTCTTTGTGCAAAACCTATATCTCCTACTTTAGATAAGAATTCTGTTGCAGTATAACCAGCCATTGTTGGTGAATTTGAAGTTATGCCAATCTTATTAAGATTGTCCTCAGCTTTTAATCTAAGTACATTCTTTAAGGCATCATCCATTACTGTAAAGTTAGCTACAAGATCATTTAGGATACTACCAAAACGTTCCTCATCTTCTTTACTTTCAAACTGGAATATACCTTTATCAAATCTATTTAATTCTGCAACATTACCAACCAATGGTTCATAGAATCCAAAATAGTCATGTTTAAATTGCATTAACTTTGCATCATCGATTTCTGATATTAAACCTTTATCAGCTTTATCTAAACAATCTAATATATAGTTTCTATGACGATCTAAATCCTCTGGAGCACTTTCTATGAAACTTATAATAGCTTTGGTCTCTTTTAATTGTGACAAAGTTATTAGTTGGTTTTCCAACTCTTTTACAATACGCTCACTATTTGGATAAGTGCGTAATGATTTTATTCTACTATTTATACCAGATTCGATATTCTTTAATGCCAGTCTACTTTTTGTTATCAAATCTCTACGTAATTGACTAGTACCTTCCATTTTAGCGAAGGTCTTATCGATATCAGATTTAACATCCTCTACAGTAGACTCATCACGTTTTTGCAATCTGGTTGCATAATCATCAATACCACCTACTTTGTTTTCATATGTTATAAAATCAGTAACAAGATCAGTTGCTTCTCTAACCATCTTAGAATCAGCAACACTCGTTTTATATGTACCAAGTAATTTACCAACAAACATTTTAAACTTAGACCATAAAGACATATTAGCATCTTTATCGAATAAGTAAACTTGCTGTCTAAATTCAGGATTGGTTAGCATTTCAGATGCAAACTCATCAACATTAGTTAACCCATAAGTATCCCAATGTTCTTTACCATTCTCATCTATTCTAGCTGGTTTAGTCTCTTTTAAAAGAACTCTAGCCTCATCTAATAACTTCTTTATTTCCTTTGCAAATGCTTTCTCCTCTGGAGTATGACGTAACTCTGGATCTAACGCACGTGAAGTGTAATGATGAACTACTTCATGTAAGTAATCTAAACCAAACGCTTCAATACTACGATATTTACCAAACTTATTATAATCTAGTTCAACTTGACCATCAACTTCATTATATTGCATTAAAGCACCTTTTGCTAGACCATATTCTTTTGCAGTAGCCTCTTTTACAAATGTAGTAGTACCATCAATCTTCATTAATATATTAGCTAGTATATTTAAACGCTTGGTTATAAATGCACCATTATTTAATAGAGATTGTATTACTTTAGAATTAGTAGTAGGCGTTGTAAAACCATTGAAAATATTATTTACAATAGTTTGTTCCATTTCATAACGGTATTCATTATTACGACTACCTAATTTTTCATAGATATTACTTTTTTCATAATCAAATGAACCTACGTTCTCAGTTGCAGATTTTATTTGATTTGGATTTCTAGCAGAAGCAAATGTTGCATACTCTGTTATTTCTGAAACATCTTCATCAAATTCAGCATTATGCCATCTATATGTTATAAGTCCATCATAATTTTTTTTAGATGTACGAGTAAAATGGTTATCCATTTCATCAAAAGTAAAATGAGTCGCATCCATACCAGCTAAAAAGTCAGAATGATTTATTTCAAAAGGGTTCGATATTTTCAAAAATACAGGATATGCTTCTACTTTGTTATCATCTGTATAATAATTTTTATCTCTACTAAACCAAAAACCATCGTCTCCATCTGTTTTGTTTATATCAAATTCTTTTATATTTTTTACAGGAGTTCTATGCCACATTATTAATGGTTCTCCATTTTCGTCTACTACTTTAGAAGAAACAGTATCTATTCTCAGTACTTCACCAGTATTAGGATCAAATATTGGAATTTCATCATTAAACCATGTTTTAAACTCTTTAGAGAAGGTTTTAGCCTTCGCTTTGATAGTTAGTTCGCGATTACCATCAAACTCGCTTAGAAGGTCTGAAAATAGCTTAGAAGGTGCTCCATTAGGAGCACTCTCTATACCATTACCATTATTCTGATTCCATATATCATATGCAGCTTTTTCCCCAACTGCTTGTACTAGCTCATTAAATTCTTGAGCAACCTGTGGGATTGTTAAAATAGGACACATCATAATTTTAAGCTTTACATTTTGTCATAGCATCAGAATCAAATTCATCATTTGCTTTATTCATTTCTTCATTATATTCATTAATTGCATTCTCGTGGAATAGATCAGAATTAGTTACCACGAATGCTGCTCTAGTAGGTCTAGACATTGCTACATAAGTTAATTGTTTCCTTAACATAGGATCACTTGCTGCATTTATATCTTCTTGATGAACCATTACATTAGTATAAGTAGATCCTTGTGATTTATGTACTGTAGATGCATACGCTGGTTTAAATACTACTTTTTTAACTAATTCTCTACCAACTTTAAGATCGTATGGAGTTACTATTGCACCAGTATTTTTATAATACTCTCTCCAAATACGACCTCTATACATAGGATTAGCAGCAGCAGTTCTAACAGTAAGGTCGTGATAATCTTTGTATATCTGTGCTAAATCATTTTTATAAGACTCATCAGATATCATGTGGAAAGTTTCATTATAAGTAGCATCATCAAAATCAGATACTTCCACGGTATTATATTTAACCATGAACCCATTTGGGTATTTACTTGATTTAAAACCACATATTGAGAATAAGTCGGCTTCTTTATCTTCACTTACTCTAGATACTCTAGCTTCTGCCGAGTTTGTAAACTTATCAGAACCAGAATAGAACTTAATTGGTTCACCAACTTCCAGTTTAGATTCGTAACCCATTCTTATTCTAACACCTCTATTTATAGCGTCAACTGTTTCATTTCTAAAAGCTAAGCCTCTTATTATATAAGGATTTGTTTTAGCTTCCTCTGATTTAAGTAAACCAACCATTGTATCAAGTAAGTTAGTCATATAAGGGTTCTTATTAGGTATTGTAACGACTCCATTACCATAAGAGTCATAATCTGTACTAAAACTAACACCTAACTTAGTAGGATCTTCTTGACTTGCTCTAGCAGCATCTAATTGTTTTAATAATGGATTACTACCTTGTTGTCTTTCTACTTTAGTAAGTCTAGACATATTACCATCTTCATCTCTAAATGATAATGACATCCTATTCTCACCTACTGGCATTAACTGTTTATCATCACCAATAAATAAGATCTTAACACCATTCTCTTTAGCAATATCCCTTAAAGCTTCTACCAAGTTCTCATTCACCATAGAACACTCATCTATAACAATGATACCGTTCTCTTCAAATTTATGACCATCATTAACTTTTTCAAAGTTTAAATCGTCTAATTTAAAGTTATCAAGATCGTAATTAAGACTTAATCCAAGCATACTATGAATAGTAATTGCCTCTCTACCTGTAAGTTTAGCTAAGTTCTTAACTGCACTATGTGTAAATGATGCTAATACTATATCTGCTCTAGGATGTTGACTAGCTATACTATTTACTATTACTTTAGTTATAGACGTCTTGCCTGTACCAGCAGCACCTATTAAAGTATGAGATATAGTATCACTATTGTTATACCAATCATCAATTCTAGTTAACGCTGTTATTTGGTCACTATTAAGTTTAAATGGAACACCATATTGTTTTATATCAATTTGTCTACCATTTATATTTATAATATTTGGATTCTCACCAGATATTTTTATACCATTATCTGTAATAATGGGATTTGCCTTTTTAGTAATTGTTGTTGGTAAAGTTGCAGATGGAAAAAATGCTTTATTTAAAATAGCACTTTTAGATAGCATTGTACCTTTATCGGTACTAGTATACTTTTCTTTACCATCTTTTCCATATACTTTTCCATTCGGTGTAACTATAAAGGTTTGGTTATTATAAACAACCTCTTTTCCATTCACTGGTAAGGATAGTGCGACTTCTTGTTCTGTTGTTGCTACTACTTTAGCGAGGTCTAATAAACCAGTATCAAACCATTCTTTACTAAATACAATATTGGTAGGAATTTCTCCAGCAGCATTAAACATATCAATCATTTCTAATCCAGTATAACCATTTAATGATTTTTCAGTAGTATTCCTATAAGCAATCTTAAATTGTTTATCTGGATTTAGTTTTGCAGTTTCATATAGCTTTTTAATACCTTGCGTAATTTGTTCAGGAGACATTGATCTCTTTCTACCAGGGTATGTAACAGTAGTTAACCCATACGCATTACCAGAATCTGATAACTTGTTATCCATTCGTTCTCCTTGTTTTACTCCAAATTGTGTAGATGCCACTAAAGCAGCCCCACCAGTTCCTTTTGCTGGATTACCATTTATACCAACCGGATTGCTTCCAAATACAAATATAGTATTTTCATCTGGAGTAATATTGCCAATATAGTATTGCGGTTTAGCAATATCGGTATCTCTTACTTCAGAATCTACAATTGGCATAGATATGCCTTCAGTTTCATTTAATATCTCAGATAACGCGCGTGCTTGTGTAACAAGACCTGTTGCAAATTTATCAGTTAATATTTTATCAACAGTGTTATTACGTAGTTCTTGCATTAACTCTGGATTCTCATCAGCCCATTGTTGCCACAACTCTTTATATGCATTATATAACTGCTCCTCATTTAATTTAATTGGTGCATTTACACCATGATCTTTCTTTGCTTGTTGCCAAGTGTAGTTTAGATTACGATAACCTTTTACATCTAATTGATACGCTTCTTCTATAGTTCTACCATCTTTTAATCTAGCACTTAATGCACTAAATCTATTATCTCCAGCAGAAGATACTTCATAAGAATTTTCAGAGTGTCTAGCCCAACCTGTATTACCTCTAAATTTATTAGTAACAATATCACCTTCTGCTTCATCGTCCGCAAGTAATACTGATCTAGCAATATCTAATTGTTCTTCTTGAGATAATTCATTATCTTCACCAAGCATAATATCATCATAAGTTTTAGTATAAGCAGCATCTTCAATATCAAAGTTCTTTATATACTCAATCTTATTTAAAGTTGACATTAATTTTACTTTTTCAGTACTACGTAGATTGGTTGAGTTAACTAATGCTACATTTGCAGCACTACTGCCATCTAACATAAAACCAGTAGTAGGGTCTGAAGTATGGAAATCTACTGCACTTGGTATGTTATTAAAACCAAATGCTGAATTACTATAACCATCATGTTCTACGATGAATACACCTTCTTGGCTTAAACCTTTCTTATTAACTAAAACATATACAGGTTTTACAGACACTTCTGTTTTACCTCCAAAGTTTGAAACATAATTATAATTACCAATATACTTATATAGTAAAGTTGTATTAGGGTTCTTAGATTTATCTAAGTTAGCTTTAATATAAGGTCTAAATAAAGTTTCACCATCGCTATTGATACCTATTGGATTTGCTTTATGATTGAATAGTACAATCGGATACTTAATATGAGTGCCTGGTATTTCTATAGTAGAATTTACTCTAGCAATATGACTATTACCCTTATCTAGAGTAATATCAGGAACTAGATTTCCATTCCACCAATTGTTTTTAAATATATCATCAGTGTCAATATCAAATGAATTATTTGTTAAATCTTCAAGAGATTGTTTTATTGAATTATGATAACCTATTTCAGCTAAGTAATCAGATGGTACTAAATGAAATATAGAATTAAGTTTAGTATTACCACCAGATGTCACAAATGCATAGTATACTAGATCTTTACCAAACTGTGCTAATTCAGGATATTGTTTATTATTAATAAGTTCATTCCAATAACTAGTAAGTTTATCTTGTAAATACTTATCAGTACCAATTGGTACATTACGACCAATTACATCTGGTATATTCCATAAATCATTCTCAGTCTTTGGTTGAGCAGATAGATAATTTATAAAATCATCAACAATACGTCCTTCCTTATCTATGAATTCAGGATATTTACCATTAATCATATCAGACTTAATCTTAGCAAATCGGTTTGCCATACTTAAAGTACCAGCAGATGGATTATTATAGAATAAGTTATAAGTATCCATATAAGGATTTTCAGCATTATCTGCAGCATATTCAGTAAAGAATTTACTTCTAACAAACGCTTCTATACCATTAGATACATTCTTAATAAAGGTTTCATCCTTTGTCTTACTATGGTTAGTTTTAGACATTATTGATTCCATTTCCTGATTAAAAGCATCAGTTGATGTTATTAACATATCTTTAGCTAATTCATTACCAGCAATAACACTATTGCGTAATTTGGCATCTAAGAATGAATCTTCAAATAATCTTATAAGATCTTCTTTATCAAATGCACTAGTAGAAGATAACATGTTTCTTACTCTATATAAGAATCTCTGTTGTAATGCAAAACTATTACCAAACTTCTTAGTATCAATCTGTGAGATATGTACCAGTTCTGATAATTCTTCTGCAAATGGAGTGAGTTCTTGATAAGCATTTAATATCAATAACTGATTATAGAAATAATCAAAATCATTAGTTTTATTTTTAAAAGAAGTTAATTGGTCATTTAAGAATTTAATAGTAAATACATACGGGTCTCCAGCTTTGTTTAAACCACTTCTTTCATCGACATTATCTAATTCTTCTAATAAACTTAGTTTAGACTTATTATCACCAGCAAGAACTCTAGCGTTTTCAATATACTTGTTCTTTAATGCAGTTACAGCATCTCTACGTAATGTAAAGTTAGACTTAGTTTTATCAATACCATATCGACCATTAAGTTTTTCCATTTCAGTAACATATTCTTTTAGAATAGGTTGTGGTAAGAAATAAAATGTACCTTCACCCATACCACTTCTTAATAAGAAGTAGTCATATTATATGTCGGTTGTGTAACATTCAACTCAATGATATAAGGATCTTTTGCAACGTCTACGTGTGCATTAATCATAGCAGATAACCAGTCTAGAATACGGAATCCATCCTTACCATGTATTTCTGATAAGGTACCAAATCCATATTTACCAAGCGCACCTTTAAACTCACCTTTTGTATTAGTTGCAAAATCTATATTAAATAACTGTGTTAAAACATGATGCACATTATTCAACGCAAATGGTGCAATGCCAGCTTTACCACCAGTATACTCATGTTTCTTATTTAACTGATAAGATGGTGATAATTCATAGAAAGGACTTTCATTCTTTGAAGTAATTGCAGCACGTACTGCTTTTAATGCACCACTCTTTAATTTCTCAGTTGGTGCATCTAATGATGCTTTAGTTTCATGTACATTTGACTTATCATTAAGAACTGTCATATACATATCTAACAATCTATTTTCGTTAGCTTCACGGCCATTCTCTTCAAACTTATTCTTACCTTGTTCTACATTGTCATTAAACTGTACTTTTCTAATCTTTTTAGTGCCGTCTTCTTCATATGTTTCATAATTAAATCTAGCAACATATAGTTTATCAATATCAAAGTCAGAACCAGTAAGTGCTGTAAATTCATCTGGTAATATTATCATATCACCAACGATAGATGGCATTACTTCTTTAATACGTAATGATACAATTGAAGACTGCCCCTGTGTAGGAATACGATAACCCATTGCACTAGGCGATGAATTTTCACCAATAATATTATTATCAATTAAGTATTGTCTAGCTTCTTCAAAAGACATCTTATCATAATTAGGAATAACATGCGCTAGTAAGTTTATAGATATTTCAGTATCCATACTACCGTCGTCATTTCTAAAATTAAGATATTTACCTCTATCTAGAGTGCCGTCAGATAAAGTAGTTATTTGTTTAAAACCAAATGATGATCTTTGAATAAATGCACCACCTGGTAGTTGAATATCAACTGCTTCTTTATTCAACAATGATATAAACCTACTCTCGATCCATTTGGCGTCAGATAAAGCCGATAGAGGCACTTTAAACTCACCATTGACTAATTGTAAGCCTTCAATGACATCGTTCGTCATACCGCCTGATTCGGCCTCACGTATAAGCATTTTAGATAGTAGAACATTATCTTTTGTTCTACTTCCATCTTCATTTACTTTAGTAATGCTATCTAAGAATCTATTCAAACCTTTACTAGATAATGCTTTAATTGTACCCATAACCTCAGATTTAATCTGAGTACCAGTATATTTGTTATCACCTTCTCCATAAGTTCTATCCATTCTAAGATTTGATAAAGCAGCTTTAGAAGCCTGCGTACCAAATAACTGTCTTTCAGCATGGTGTGGATCTGTAACTAACTGTCTACGCAAATATTTGTAATCCTGTTGGTATACCTGTACTCCAGATAAATCGTTTATTGCAGTATTGGTATTGTCTGTATAGAATGAACTTGCTTTTTTAGTACCAACTTTTACAGCTGATGAAAATGCTACCATATCAACGATATCATTTTCTTTATTCATTCTATCATATAAAGTTCTACTATCACCTTTAGCTAAAACTTTAAATAATGGGAACATTGCCATTTTATTGAATACTGGAACATCTAATCCGAGTTTGGCGTCAAAGTGATCACCAAAGTACATTGTTTTTAATGGTTTTATCAGAGTCTTTAAAGAGGCTTGATATAATGCTGCATCTGATAAGAAATTACCATCACCTTCCATTATTTCAAAAGCTTTAGCAACATCTTCTGACCATTCTCCTAAACCTTTTACAATCTTCTGATACATACGTGGACCAATTATAACAGTAGCATCAGTTTGATTAATTCTACCTGGGCCATATGCATCCAAACCGTTATTAGCAAGCGCTGAGGCTTTTGCTTTTAATTGAGTATAGTCTTTAAGTTTATCCTTTCTTTCTTCTTCACTTAACTCTAATAACTTATCTACATTATTTTCTGTAATAGGTTTCCCATCATATTTAGAAGTTGCTATAAGTAAATCACGTAAATTAGCATATGTAAATTCATCATTAAGTTGTTTAATTTGATTACTTACAATCTCATTATCTTTGAATTCAGTTACATTAAATTTAGTTTCACCATTTGCAGGATTACCTGGTTCCCATTGGGTTCTTATTCCATCACCAGTTGATAATACTGCTGTAACACGTTTGATCTTATCATCAGTGTTTTTATAGTATGCTGGATCTTTTGTAAACAACTTTTCAAACTCCATTACTGATATAACAGAACCAACTGAATAATCTGCTAACATTGCACGTACTGCATAAGTTTCAGGGAATGCTGATGTTACAGGATCATTGGAATATTTATCCATATATTCAGCAAGTTTAACTTGGTCTAACAACTTATTCTGATACATGTTATTAGCAGTTTTTTCTATTAAACCCAATTCAACTGCTTTATTCATATCGTCCATGTAACGCATTGCTAACATATTATTAACAACTTGTTCTGCATGCATTTGGTTATATTTGCCAGTAGCATCCTGTTTACCAAGCAACTCTTCTTTTACTCTAGATATACGTTGTTCAACAGTCATACTCTTATCATCCATGATGTCTTTATTCAAGTCGATCATAGTACGAGTACCATCTGCATTTTCTTTATATATCTTATTAAAGTAACGAAGTCTACCACCTTTCTCTAGAGTATGATAATTCTTAACTGCTTTTTCAGGATGCAACCTAAGTTCTTCTTGAGATTCTTTACTATAGAATTGATCAATTGTATTTAATTCATCAATCATATATCCATATAGAGTATCTACTACACCTTGATTAAACTGAACATATTTACCTCTACCATCTTCACGATTTATAAATCTAATTGGCTGATGATTTAATTTATAACCACCGATGGTAAAATACATCTTTTTATCAGCCATTGTAGGATAAACTAAATAGTCATTACTAACTAATGTCATTTTACTTAAGAAATCCTCAGAATCAGATATACTTAAGTAATCACGACCTCTATCACCAGCAGAATCTTCTACAAAGTTAATAAAAGTATTTAATGATATTTTATTACCATTCTTTAAATGCTGGAGTAATACAGAATGTTTATTATATGTAACATTTTGCATCTTATCAACAATACCATCATTGTTATCATTTAACCATCTAGTCTGATCTGTGGCATAACAATTCTGTGATATTGGATATAACATATTACCATCAGCACCCATTACTGACATACTATCTAATCTTGGGTGTACTCTTGCATTACTATCCGCAAACTTATTGATTGTAGCTTCACCTTTAAATATTTCATTTAAACGTTTTACTTTTTCAATACCACCTTCTTTATATTTCAATACATCACCATTAGCAACAGATTGTAATAAACCAGTTCTACTATTTTTAGTTTTGGTAGTATTCCATGAGAATAAGTAACTTAATGAACCAGCGTAACTAGATGTCAATAGATGTCTAAGTTCCTTAGCCTTATCCATTGTGCCAAGTTTGTTATTCTGAGCAAGATAGTCATTTAATACTTCTAAGTCAATGTTAACACCAAGTTTAGATAAAATATTAATAAGTTCTTTTTTAGCATTTATTACACCTATATCATTAATCTTATTTGCATCAAATTCTTTAGAATAATCTGATGATAGTTGATTATATTCTCTACATATAGATTCCAACTTATCAGCATTTGCAACAATACCACTTTCAGTTGATATTAACAAATCTCCATTATAGAAAGTGTTACTCCATTGACTAGCATATTGCCTAGAAGTTCTTTGTATATTACTATCACCTACTCTAAAAGATACCTGTAAAGTTCTATCATCAACTGGAGAGGTGTTATAAGCATAACTTAAATAAATCATGTTATGTTTATTACTGCATACTGTAGTTAAGAACTGTGTTTGTAAATTCTCACTTACAATTCGAGGATTGCTTAATCTTAAGTATAGATTCTGAAAAAACGGATCATCTTTACCAAGACGTTCTGTTTCTTTTAATATCTTATCCCATGTATCAAAGTTATGCAATCTTTCTAATACTGTATGAAATGCTGTTTTATAATCGTCAATTAATGGTAAACCAGATAAAGGTTCTGATGCTGCAACTAATCTCTTTTGTAAAACACCATCTTTGGTACTATATTCAAATTTAACTTTTGGTGTAGCAGCAATAAACATCTTAACAGACATCTGTGCATTATCAACTTTATCTACTTCGTATGATGCTTTATCAGCAAATGGTACATTTGTACCTTCATTCTCAGCTTTTTCGGTCTCTTCTGCGCTATTTCTATCTATAACACGTATAGCAAATTGTTTTAAAGATTTCTTTACATCAGGTAAAAAGTCTGTTTCAAATCTATCAACAATTTCCTTTAACGTTTCACGTTGCGCAGGACTTCGTAATTCTGAATTTGATTCTTTAACTAATGCATTGTATAATCTATTAGTATCAATGTTATCAACATCTTGTATAGTTTCAACATTATTAGAACTGAATAACAAAGCTTGCAAACTCTCAACAATGTTATAATAGTCAGTTAAAGTTGGAATATTCTTAAATGCTTTACCATTAAAACTATATGGTGCCATATCTCCATATATCTGTTGAAATCTTTCAACTGATTTTGGATTGTATGCGATACCAGCAAACTTACCACTATTGATGGCTCTAAATACCTCATATGCTTGATTAGGAGTTGCATCTTTTATAACATGTAAGAATTGTAGCATTTTCTTAAATCCTCTAACAATTTCATAACCATGTTTTATAAATGGGTTTAAGTTAAAGTCCATGAATTCATCAGCAAGATTTTCATCAACATCTTTATCAGACATCTTATATACCTTATTCTTACTTCTATAGTAATCGTATAGGTTCTTTCTTTCGTTATCATTAAACAATAACAATGAAACTCTATGGAATGCTTCATGATATTCAACACCCTTTTCAGCACCTTCCCAAAGTAAAATACTATCGGTGGTCATACCACCAACTACCTTCATACCTGCTTTATTTGCATGTATAAGAGTACTAGTGATCTTAACTTCATTGGGATCTAAACCAAGTTTGTGATTAAGCCATTTAACTGCTTTTGCAGTATTGATTTTACGATTAGTTGCTTTTATAAAAGGTTTCCATGCACCTACACCAAGACCTCCAAGCATATCATCAAGATCAGCATTTTGATCAGCAGTATACACTGATTCAGAATCGGGTATAATCTGATCATCAGTAGAAACTTCAGCTTTATCTCCAAAAGCAGCCAATATACTATTTAAAGACTTTGGTCTTTCTTCTTCAACAGGTACGTTTGGTATTTCTTTTACTTCAGTTGTAGTAACTTGTTCTTCTTTTATGGATTGTGCTTCTATGATTTCTGGTGAACTCGTTTTAGTCTTTTGTGCTATTTCGACATCTTCAATATAATTTATTGGCGATTTAAATAAATTATCACTTAAATCGGATACTAATTTACCATTTTTAGTATACCATGCCATCCAAGATAATCCTTTATCATTTGGATCTTCTTTCGTTTCGTATTGATCTGAGATTAAACCAAAATCAGATTTATCAAATTCTAATTCTCCAGGTATAAAAGATAACTTATCAGATTTAGTTTTATTAAAGTAAGATGTAGCAGTAACTTTAGATCCGAGTAAATTATCTCGCATATTATTAAATAACCACTCTTTGTCCATTGCCCAGTGTTGATTATTTATAATATGTTGAATAAATTCTTCTTTTAACTTAGGATCATTTTGCATATCAGACAATGTATGCACTTCATTACCATAATATACTTTACCATTCTTAGTATCAACAAACAATTGTTTTGCAGCCAAGAATGGATATTGTTCAGCCATACTCTCAGTCTTCAATAATGTCTTTTCACTATTGTTAACTAAGAATCTACCTAACACATATGGAGTAAATGGAGTATCTATCAATGTACCATTATGCATAACTTGCATAGCAAAGTCATTATTATTATACTTTGTTATTAGAGTATCATAAATCAATGAAGCAATCTCTCTAGATTGTGCACTAGTTTTAAATGGTTTCTCTCGTAACTGTATATTTACCATTGATTTACCATCTGGTACATTTGTTACTTTTGGATATATATAGATCTTACCAGAAGCACCAGCACCTGGTAATGGATCACCAAACATATCCATAATAGTATTACCATATCTAACTCCACGACCTATACCTAATGTTACACTACCTTTATCGATTTCTTTAAAATCTTTAGGTATATCAAACCCTTTTATTTCATGAATAGGTCTATATATTGGTGCACCATTTGCATCAGTTTGATTATCAAATAAACCGTTATTTCTACTTACTTTAGTAGGTTTCAATATGGCATTTGGTTGACTTTTAATCTGTTCAGATAATCTAATAATCTTAGTTCTAAGTTCATTAAGCCTATTACCTACCTCTTCAGAAACAATATTATCTTTAACCCACTGTGTAGTTCTTAATGCAGTCGCGTATTGATTACCATTCTTATCGGTAAGTATTATATAAATACCAGCATTATCATATGTAGATTCTTTAGTTGGATCAAAACTACTATTCTTTTTCCAATCTCTAATTACAATTTCAGTATCAAGTTCATCTAATGCATTTGGTTTATCTAAAACTTTAGCAAGTTCTTTACCTGATTTAACATTCGGATAACCTTCAATAGTCATTGGTTTACTATTAGTAGGATCATAATTTAACATTATATCCATAATAGAACCAGGGGTACCTTCAATCTGATTAGGTGCTACCTCATTACTTAAGATTTTAGCATTTAATTGTTCAGTAGTTTGTTCAGAATCAACCAATAAATTCATTGCTTGATCTATTACCCATTGCGCTGGTTTTTCTTCAACCTCTGGAGCAATAACAGGAGTCGGTTCTACTTTAATTGTTTCCTTTTCAGTAACAATTGGTTCTGGTGCAACTTCTACCGGTTTTTCTTCAGTATGTGTAATCTCGCCACTTTCAACACTAAGTTTACCTTCTGCAGCATTATCAGATAATATTTGATTTAATGACTTTTTTGAAGTTACCTTTGGAGTTTCAATAGCAGTTGTTGGAGATACCTCCTGTGGCGCATTCTTAGGCGTTTTAAGCGACTCTTGTTCTTTCTGTGAAGGAACTATCGATTTGCTTATTAAATCATCGAAATAGGTCTTAATTTCAGTCTCACGTTCTGGATTTTCTTTCAAAGCCCTACGTCTCATCCTGTTTATCTCATTACGCTGTTTATTAACAGGCAATGTTCTAAACTCTGGAGATTCAGCAACCATCTTATCTAGAGTAGACATAAATCCGTCTTGCTCAGATGCTTTTATTTCCATTTGAGGTTGTTGTTCTTCCTCGACTGGAACAATCTCTTCAACTGGTAAAGATGGCTGAACTTCCTCATTGCTAAGTTCAGCAATATGACTAGGTTGTTCTACTCTAGTTGGTTCTTTAGTACTAACGTACTCGGGTTTATTTAATTCTTTTAAAGCGTCCTGATGTCTGTAGGTAGCTTCATTTATTCTAGTACGATAACTATTAATAACACTAAGTGCTTGTTCATCTGTAATTGTACCACCATTTTTAGCAGCAAGATCATTAAGTTCATTAGTTCTATCAGCATAAGCAGAGGATACGTCGTTATATGCTTTCTTAATCTTTTCAACTACTTCTAACTTCTTTGGATTAACTTCGGTAGGATCTACTGTTGGTGCTTTAGTGACACCTTTATTATATTCAGTCTGTAATGAATCTAATTGTCTTTCATACTTATTAACGGTTTTAACAAAACCATTCTTACCAACTTCTTTCCTAAGTTCTTTTGGTAAATACTTTATAGTATTCTCAGGATTATTCTTTAAAGTAGTAAGTATGTTACCAGTTTCATCTATATGCGTTTTTAAACTTTCTAGATGTACTTCTTGTTGTTTCTGTGTATCTTCTATTGGAGTAGACTCTTCAATATGGGTTAAAGGCTGTACTGATGCAACTGTATTTTGTATTTCTGATGCAGAAGTTGGTTGACTTATTGCTTGCAATGATTCTACCGTACCTCTAGCATTTGCTTCTTTTGAGATGTCATCTACATATGAAGCCATACCTTCTTTATCTTTATTGGTATTACTAACATAATGGTTTATCTCATCTTTTGCTAGCATTGATGCTGCAAAGTTACGTCTTTCAACTTTAGACATATCTTTTGTTGCCTTATCAAAAGATATACCTTTAGTTGCATATTTATCATTAAAGAATAAACCATTATACGCATTATATCTATTGATAGTATCATCTAACGATAAGTTAGATAGTTCTTGCATCTTTATAAGATCGGTTACTTCATTCTGTTTATATCCACCTACTGTAGATAAACTATTAAGTACATCAGTTAGTTCTTCTTCTGTATATGGTTTTTGACTTTTACCAGTTTCAATAGTATTTTTATCAACTTTCATTTGTGAAGTAAATTCACTTATAAAAGAATTACGATTATTTGTTACATCTATTAACTTTTCATTAAGCCTATCAACGTATTCACCAATCTTGTCACTATTTAAAGACATAGAAAAGTCTTTATCTGCATTCATTTCATCAATGACTGTCTTCCTATTCTTTAATTCATCAATCAAAGATACTAAAGATTGTTGGTGTTGGTTAAGGTTGTGTAGTTGTAATAATAAATTTGAATCAATACCAGTGTATTTACTAATATTCTCTAAATTACCTTTCAATGCACCTTCACCGAATGTTCTTGTACTTGTCAATTTAGCATCAATTGCTTTATTGGCATCAACTTCATTTTGTAATTGATCAAATGAATCTAGAGCAAGCCCAACTATCGTTTTATAGTCTTGCGAACCATATGTTATACCAGATTCCTTTGCTAACTTTTTAGCAATAGGTGAACTAGCATAATTCATGGTATACTCTGCTTGTTTCTTTATATTGTCAACGTCATTGGAAGTAAGTCCTTCAGGTAGATTCTCTTTCATCATATCTAGAGTACTAATAACCTGTTCACCTTTACCTTTCAATGCTTTATCTGTCCATAAATTAGCTTTTGTTAAATTCTCTTTAGCTTTTAATTGGTCTACTGTATAATTCTGAATAATGTGATTGGTTTGTATCTGATTCTTAAGTTCAATGGTTGGTTGAATACCACCAACTGCACTAAATAAACCACCCATCATTGCACCAGCAACAACACTTTGTTGATAATCCTGATCATTATCTAATGCGGGATTAACACTCAATCCAAATGCAGTTTTGGCGCCATTAAACATACCTCCAACTACATCAGAAACGGTATCAAAGAATCCCATGGTCTTATCATCATACAGACCATTCTGATACTTATAACCTTTCTCTTGTTGTGTACCTTCTTCACCACCTTCAGAAGCCATACCAAATAACCCACGTTTTGCAATACCTTTTACGTATTTTGCATAAGTTTTACCATCAGCGCCAGCAACCTTCTCAGCTACCTTTCCGGCAAACTCAGTAAGTTTTGGAACTTTTAGTACAGTCTTTTCAGCAAGATCTTCAATTGTTTTTGTAGCACCTTTAACTACTGCACTATTTAGTATTTTACCAGCAATCTCTGTAGGTAATGCTTTTGCAAATCCTTTTGCTGCTTCAACAGCTTGTTCAGTTCTTGCAATACCTTTCCCAAGTTTTTCTGTAGTCTTAAGTGCTTTATAAGAGTTTCCAAGTACGGTACCAAGATAAGGTACAAAGGCAATACTCTCTGCAATATCTGATGCACTTAAACCATAATTGACATTTCTAAGAGATTGTAAACCTTTTCTACCATCATCTTTCAATGCATCAAATTTAGTATCACCGCTTTTTAAATTAGTAGTAAGCAAAAAATCCATAGCCTCATCATCAGTTATTTCTGGTTTCTTAGAAATATTAGAATCGGTATCTACATAATTTTTTAATTTATCTTTTGCATCATTTATCAATTTGTTGGTGTCTATACCTCTTGCTGCAGCATCTTTCTTTATTCTATCTTTATAGTTAGTATAAAGTTCTGCATCAGTTTCTAAATGTCTAGATAACGCTTGTGTCTCTAAATTCAGACCCATACCAACGGTACTTAATCCCATTATAGCAGCTTTAGCATATAATCCGGAACCACCAGTTGCAGCGGAAACAGATAATGCCATATCTTCCATTAAACTTTTTTGAGCCAAACTAGCACCAAAGTTATATAACATGTTTGCACCTTGCTGTTTCCATGTTTGCATAGAAGATCCCAATGTACGTGGCATACCATATAACCATGCATCTATGTTAGTATAGCCAAAGCCTGCATTCTTTTCCTTATTTAAATAATAATCGCTAACCTTTGGACGATCGTTTATATCATCCTGTAGTTGTTTAATCTCGTTTAATTTATCATTATATTGCGCAGTTCTATTTCCGATATCTGCTTTAAGTTGTCCTATTACTCTAGAGGGGTCTTGTATATACTTATCCCATGTAACTAAATCCTTAACATACTGAGCACTTGCTTTATCTCTAATACTTATACCACCTAGTGCAAGACTCTTTTCTTTAGTTAACCTTGCTATCTCGGAATCCCAATTACCAACGCCTTTTCCTGCAATTTTGTTAGCAATTACACTATTAATCTGATCATCATATTTTTGAGAAGTCGTAGCATATTCTAATTGTGTTTGTGCAGCATTTAGTTTTGGAAGAATATCTGATATAATTTCACCATTCTTACTTGAAATATCAGTCTCATCTTTACCATTCTGGTTTGCTCTCCACGCATCCTTAAAGTATTGTAATACATTGTATGATTGGTTACTCTGTTTTACAGAAGCAACTGGAGGAACCGTTGGAATTATTGTTCCATTCTTAAGATTCTTATTCTGTTGAGATATTTGTGCTTGTTCTTGATTATACATCGCATTTGCACGATCTGTAGAAAACCAAGCATTATCTAAAGAATTACCTTCTTTTATACTAGATACGAATTCAGAATCTTCTGGTTTTATAACATCTCCGGTACTAAGATTTACCGGTCTAGTAGTAGCTTCTTCTTTAGGATTGAAATTATCAATACTAGGTTCAGTAGTTCTAGCTGCAGGAGACTGTCTAAATTTTTCGTATTCACTACTTATTTTTTGTTCTTCAAGTTTAGATCTATCTGCAAAACCCAAAGTAACTGGTGGAAACGAGTTAGCCAATCTCGTTATGGGATTGGCTTTACTACGGTTATAAGTATTATTATTATTCATTGTTATTGATTTAAATAATCATATGTATCAGTTTCTACACTGGGTGCTAATTTGCCAGCACCTGCATTGGTCATGATTTGTGTGTTATAATCATGATTTACTAATTCTTCTGTAGTTGTACCTTTAATCCTATTAATAGGTATCAAAGCATCTATAGTAAAATTATGATATTTTTGTTGTCCTAACGGAGCTTTTGAACTAATGTTTTGTTTTATGACGGTAGTTTGTATACCCTCCTTTATACTATTCGAACTAATATTGGATGAAACTTCATTAGATACTTCTTTTATTTGTGGTAAATATTTCTTACCAAATGTCTTGTAATCCTTAATTCCACTTTTTACTAAGCTATAACCAGGTATTGTTACTTTTACTCTAGCGTATTCATTGTTACCATCAGTAATTACTTCTGAAGTAGGAGATACAGATACATCTTTAAACTTACCTTGTCTAAAAGCTTTTAAGAACGGGTCTTTTTGATCACCCAACCCCAACATACCACTAGCAAAGTCAGTAGGTAACATCATCTTAGAAGTATCAACACTGTATTGATTCTTACCTACTTTAAACATACCATTAATGACACTCTGTACAGCACCAGTTCCAGCATTCCATGAGAACTTATTCATCAATGCTTGTGAGCCTCTACCAAGTTGCTCTGCATTATACTTTTTATCAGTAAGCATCTTATCAGTAACATATGGAGTATTAAACGCATGCGCATTAAATGTAGTACTAGCATCGTGTCGCATTGATCTATAAGCTTGTTCTGGAGATAAGTTATAATACTTACCCATTTGTTCTCCAAATTTCATCACACCACCAACTCTTAATTTATCAGTCAAAGTAGCCATACCACCAACACCAGCACCACTTTTGGCTGCTCTAGATGCAGCAGCTCTTGCATTTGCATATCCTTCTTTTAAGTTAGTTAAATAAAGTTGATTAACTTCACGATTACTTCTAACTTTATCTTGTTGTGATTGTAATACTTCTTTATATAGATTCTGTTGAGCACCTTCTATAGTAAGATTAGGATCCTTCTGCATCATAATCTGCATATGACGTTGTGCTTCAGGAGTATCGTAAATATCATTAAATTTAGATTTAGCAACGTTTGCGATATCTCCTTGGGTTATACCAACATAGTCATAAGCACCCTTCTGATTAATGAAATGGTCTTTTAAATCATTAAAGTAAGGATTAGCTATCTCAGCAACAGATTTATACGCTAATGGGGTTAAATCACTATACACACCTTTCTGTGCTGTATTGTAATTAGTAAAATCAACATTGTGCCAATCTGGATTAGATCTACCTGCTAGCATCAACTGTTGATTTAACTTTTGACGTTCACCTAGATTAACTGCGCTTTGTCTTATAGCCGCTAATTTATTAGTATCAATATTATTAATAATAGAATTAATTCTAGCCCTACCTTCTGGAGACTTCATTAAATCCATATTATTAGCCATTTCATTAATTAATGGTTTAGCTTTTCCAATAGTTTCATTATACCACGTTTGTGTATCAGCTTGTGATGGAGAAGTAAATTCAGACCATTTACTAATAGTATTGCCTAACTGATTTGTTGCATTCTCAACATCTTGTTTTGCCTGTACTCCAAGTTGATACAATTGATTAAATGGTATTGGAACATAGGTGTTCATAAACTGCGCTTGTGCAGGATTGTTATATTCATTCATATTAAAATACTCCTCTAGTTCTTTGGTTAACCAATCTATTAAGATTTTGCATTTCAGCATTAGTATATCCTTGCGATAATAACTTATTTAATGCTGAGAAACTTAATTGGTCCATATTATATTGATTCTTCATCTGTTGCTGTGTCTGCCCCCATTGACCAAACTGTGTTGCAGCAGTACCTGCAAATTCTTGTTGTTTAGCTATTGCCGCTCTATTTTGTTGATTAGCATATAACTGTGCTTGCGCATTCTGTTGACCTAATGAGTTTAATGTATTTGCATATTCACCTGCATATTGATTTTCAATATTTTGTTTCTGTGCAAATAAATCAGCAGCATTATCATATTGTCCAACAGCAGATTGAACTCTTTGCGCCATACTTGCACCGGTATTTGGTGATACTTGGGATAAGTTATAGTTATTTATAGTCCTTACTCTAGACGCTTCACTTAATGCTGGATTAATATTATAAGTTCTACCAGCCATAGTATTACGTACTTGATTAGCATATGGATTCTGCACAGGTTGTTCTAAAGTTGGTTCTTTGAAAGATTGAGCTAAATTAAAAGCAACTGGTGCTAATGCTGCAATTGATCCAAAATCAAATCCTGTAGATTTCCCTGGCGGTGGAGTCTCTGGAGTTGTTATTGGATTTTTATAATTAGTTGGTAATTTTTGATTTAAATTTACATTATTAATATACTTATTAGCACCTTCTAATATGCCGATTGGTTTTTTAGTAGCAGTTATAGATACATTTGGTATTGTATAATAATCATTAGGATTAAATGCAGGTTTGCCATCTGCATACTTTGGAATAGACTTCATGGTCTGTTTACGATTCTTATTATAGTTCTCTTGTGTTTGTAATGCTAATAAATTACTATATAAAGAATCATTATTCTTTTTATTAAGTTCTGCAGCGTTCTTTGAATATTCATCAGTACCTTCTACAACTTTGCTAGATTTACTCTTATAGTATTGTGATGGTGTCATGTTATTAAGTTGTTTTAACTTCATTCTATCACTAAGTATAGTACTTTGTTCAGGTAGACTTACTAAGTTCTGATCAGTAGACTGTCCTTGTTCTGGTACTTGCATCATATTACCATACGGATCTCTAATGGTTTCACCATCATCAACATATGCTAAACTATTTGGAACAATACCACCGTTTGCGAATGTATAAGCTAAAGGATTTTCGCTATTTGCTTCTTGCTGTATTTCAGCAGTATTAGACACTGCGTTATTCATTACCTGGTTCTGAGTAGCAACTCGTTTAGCTTTGTTTGCAGCACGTCTTTTAGCTGCTCCACCAATTAGTCCAGTAGCTAAACCAGCTACACCACCGATAGCAGCTCCTATTGGTCCACCTACTGCAAAACCTGAAGAAGCTCCAGATAGAGTGCCACCAACTGTAGATAATGTATCATTTCCTGTAGCACTTAATGTAGTACCAGCAAGATTTGCTAATTGCCCAGCTTGATCTAAACCAAAAGCATATGCTGGAACTTTATTTATTTTTTTTCTTTTCATATTATACTAAGGAATATCTATATGTCGTTCTAATACTTGGTATTCTAAAAGATTTACCTTGTCGACAGTCAAATGAATAGTTACAAATTAAGTATTTACCCTTCATTCTACTAAGGAACGAATTATTATATATGTTGTTTACAGCGTTGTCATTCTTCTCACGACCTATTGCAAATCTGTATGTATCTTCTCTATTATCAATATCTGCTTGTAAAATAGGAATCGTTTCTTGATTCTTAGTCTTAAACCAAACATCTTTCATTACATTAGTATCAGTAACTTCATTAGAAGTCGGTACTATTAGATCTCCATTGAAGAATACATTATCGAATGTTTTTGTATATTCAAAGTCTTTATTAACTAAAAATTGTATTTTACTAATATTAATATCGGCATAACTACCATCATCTAGAGTATACGCAGGATATGTTTGTTCACTAAGATTATCTGTAGTATTGTGTAAGTACATAACTCTATCACTTATACTATAATATCTATCTGCAAAGTTTAGAACCCACTCTGGATCAATAGTATAGAAACAAGTAAAGTATTGTAATTGCTCATTAAATACTAATGCTTTATCGTATATCTTAAATACAATCTCATTATACTTTTTATCATAGTAAGATAGTGCATCATTTCTTTTAACACTAGGTAATTCATTAAAATATGATTGCACACTTTTTACTTTAGATAAAGAGTGTATATCATTACCAAAAGCAACTATCTCATTATTATTAAAGTCATACCAATAAATAGTAGTATCAGATTTAACAATACTCTTATCATTCTTAATACTATTACCATTACTAGTTGAGATATTATCATATCTAACTAATATACCACCAGTACCAAGTGTTAGTGCACCTAAATTATTATCTTGAATTAATGAACGTTCATTAACTGAAGTAATACCAAAAGCATTGTCTTGCCAATAATATAACTTATTATTAAATGCTTTTAAATTAGTAACATCACCATATTGAGTATCAATATCTATATAATTTGCAAACTTAAACTTAGTCCATTTATCTATAACATCATTACCGCTCTTTACTTCTGAACAAGTTATACGATTTGTATAAGTAATATTTGATATATCATATATACTTTTTGCAACAAACTTTTTATTACCTGGTTGACTAGAGTAGGCATCATTATAAGTATACGGATCTAAGTCTTGAACTTTATAACTTAAAAATTGACCTGCTTTATTTTGTATAAATGCGTCAGCATAACCATTTACATAAGTATTACTAAAGTTTTTATCTTGTTTAAATGCAAAGTTTATAGATGATTCAAATGGTATATATGCTCCAAAATAACCTTTTCTAACTTGATCCGCAGAAGTATCTGGTTGTGAAAATATTGAAGTGGTTGTATAATCTAAGATATCAATAAAAGTATCTCCACCAAAACAATTTACAATTGAAGTGTTATTTCTAGTATAAGTTCCAGTAGATATATATATTGAATTCTGAATAGAAGTGTATGTATTACCACCATATTGAATTACACTTTGTTTAAGATTTGCAATCAATATAGAATTCATTGCGTATAATCTATTAAAATTTTGAGTTGCTGCATCTGCAGTATACGCATCTATTTGATAAATATTAGAAATAGTATTACCTAATTCTGGAGAATTTAATATAAGGCAATACCCATGTGGTCCATGTTTTTGTGCTGCTTGATATCCGCCACTATTTCCATCTGGTGCTGAAAAATTTACAGACCAGTTATGAAATATCTTTTCACCAATATTAATACCACTAGCTAATATATCACCACTAGAATAATTATTCCACAACAATGGTTTGGGATATTTAATAGATGAAACTGCAAGATTATGTTTACTAATATTCATAAAATTACTAGCATCACCAAGATACAAACGAATATCCGCATTATAGAAAGTATATAAATATCTACTAATTAATGCAGAATGTGTTCCAGTAGAAATATTTACTATAGGATACGCATACGTTTCATCAGTTTCACCAGTCCAATCATAACGTTCTCCAGCTAAATAATAATTATCATCTCCTGAAACATCAGTGATAGTTCCAGAAAGATTCTTTATTTTAGGTAATGAATGCATTACTGCAGGACGATATACTTGTGTAGAAGAGTCTGATGGTGCTCTCCATCTATTTACTGGAGAAGCTAACCCACAAATAGTATCTAAATAAACGGTATTAGTTATTAAATCTATTGCATGTTCTTTATTATAACAGACTTCTGGAGAAATCAGTGTATAATAATCTTTTGTTTTTTCATATACACTAGAGAGATCATTCCACGAATCTGCTTTACCATTGTTACTATTCATTCTAGTACTATAAGATAAATACGAGTATGGTCTAATATCAACGTCCATACCAGCAGTACCATCTGCTGAATATCTAACGACATTAGATAATGCACCTTGCATTAATACAGTACGATCACTTACGGTGCGTTGACATCTTACAATCTCATATGCATATACTCCGATTGGAAGATTATTTATAGTAAACCTAATACCTAATGGTTTAACATCTGTAGTATATGTTTTATTAATACCATATACAACAGAATAAGAACTTTCAAATATTGGATTATCACTTGCATGTGGCATTCTAATATCACCAATCCAGTGAACTGGAGATGGTATGTTTTTATCATTATAAAAGATTATACCAAAACGATATACTTCATCTCTCTGATAACCTCTAAATTTACTAGCAATTATTGGATCTGAATAGTTCTTTTTAGAACTATATGCAACTGGTGCATATTGACTTGAACCAATCAATCCAGTATTTTTATATATAGGTAAGGTATTACCTGATACAGAATTAGTTTTTAATTCAGCACTATCAGCAACTTTATAACGAGTGATAACATCACTTTCATAATTCTGTTGATTATCTGGTGGATAGGTGGTTATATTTTCAACGTTTAATTTCGTATTAATAATCTCATATGAAATATTCTTACCGATTCCACCTATTGTTACTCCAGAATCTTTATATTCATATCTATTTGTTGAAGTAAATGATGAAGATTTAAGGATATTAAATGGATTTATACAATCATAATTATATGGAATTACTTGTGTATTTATATCAGTTACATTAAAAATAATAGGATCATCTGAAGATGATTCTAATCTAATAGATCCTAATGAGTTCGCTCTATATACTCTAGTATCATAATTAGATACATCCCAAGTTAAATCTTTGATATTACTAGCAAATAAACGATTGTTCATTTTCTCAATAGATACTGGAGCAAATTGCCCATCGACTAATGCATTGAATTCTTCAACAGTTAATTCACTTAGATAGCCATTACCTTTATCTTCATAATAAATAACTGTATCTAAAGAACCTACTTCTATTTCATTAACAATACTTATTGTTGGTATTGATGTATTACTAGAGTAATGTATGGATATTATACGACATTTGTTAAATGAACCAACGTTTACTAAATCTGCCTTTAGTATTACAGATTTATTAGAGTTTTTATTTGAAGCCTGCCCATAAGAATATATATCATCTAAATTAGAATTAGATAATGGTACTAATGATCCAAGTGTTGATATAGATGATTCATTACCATACATATTAAATAGTTGATAACAATATTGAATAGTACCAGATGGCAAAGAACCAATACCTAAACCAACTATATCCAAAGGTGGCAATACTGCACTAGGTATTATATCCAACGATCCTATACTAAATGTAGGACTATATGGAATAACCATCATTATATTCACAGTACGTATTAAGTTTTCACTATCTGCAAAATACACTTTTATATTTGTATCACTTGTATAATGCGTAACTAAACTTAATTTATTTTCAATATCAAATATACCCTGTAATATACAAGTACATACTGGAACTTTCTTATTATTGGTAAAATCTAGTCTCCATACTCGATTGTAACATGTTCCATTGGTATGATCTTTTGTAAAAACTACTCCATATTCTTTTACTGAAGTAACGCCAATTATCACTTCATTAATACCAAGCACTGTTTCTCCTTGAGTAATACTAGTTAATGTTAATTTTTCAATATTTTCAACGCCTTGCATTACTCCAGTAGTACCACCATCATTAGTTAATAGTCTTATGTTCTCAGCATATCTATACTGATCACTACCAATCAAAGATACATCTGCATCTAAGTTTAAACCTTTTAAAAAGGTGTTAGTTTGATATATTTGACTATTCATAATTATTCGTACATTGCGTTATATACTTCTTGTTTTTGTCCTAAGTTAGAATAGAATGTATCATGTTCATCTTGTATAGGAACAAGTCTAATCCAATTATTCTTTATAGATTCCATATCATCTGTACTAGGCATCATTGTTTCACCATATGCTTGTTTACAATAATAATTCCAAGATGTTTTCATATCATAATAAGTCTGTCTATTTAATCGGCCGCCTAAATATTCAGGATACTTTAGTTTCATCACTATATACCAGTATAATGCTTCAAAGTAAGATTGTGTTTCTGGAATTAAAGGATAATAATCTTCATCTCTAGGAATTGCATAATAAGATATCTTTAAATATCCACTTGGTATATTAGTCATAATATAACCAGGTTTAGTAGTGTACTGTAAATCGCAACTTACATTTGTCTTCATAAACCCACGTTTATATCCAGGTATATTATATGTTCCATTATTCACTAACACACTTAACGTAGTACGTATACTAGGATCACTATTGAGTTTTATATATGCATCAGCATCAGTAATAATATTATATAATATTTTAACCAATGTTATTAATGCTGCGTCTGGAATCAATATTATAGGAGTCGTTTCATTATTATCAGCACCCCATACATCAAATGAACCAGTTGCTTTACGCATAGATGCCCAAGGGCCGTTTTCATTTTGAGAATAAGCAACCTGCTCCAATCTATATAGATCAGTAGGCATTGCTACTTGATGATTACTTAGAGTTAATATAGGTGTATCATTAACACCTGATACATTGCGTATCAATTGTTGTGGAGCACCTATTTTTTCAACGGCCTCTCCCATCCAATGTAACATATCAGTAATGCGTAAATTGTCGTCTTTTAAGTCTAGGTCTGCTATTACTTTAGCAATAACTGATTTACTAGATACTAATTTTGCTACCATAATTAAATTGTAATATAGTCATGTTCATTATTCTTGATTATTTGAGCTAGTCTACGTTTATTGAATCTTGTAGCAACTAGTTGATATTTGGTTTTATTAGTAACCAAGGACTCTTTTTTATTCCAGTAAAATCTAAACTTATAACCATTACTATGTTCATTTAGATGGAATATTGTTTTATGTAATTCGTTTGTCGCTTTAAAATCAACTCTAAGACTTTTACTATCATAATGTTTTGGCAAGTGTTTAACAACACATAGTGAACCTAATCTACATGGTAGTTTAAATTCAGCACTTTGTTCGATAACTCTATTATAAATATATTTAAAATAATCAGTAACTATTTCTCTATATGTTTTATAATCTATACTATATAATTCATTACCTTCAACAAAATTATTATAGGATTCATAAAAATCTTTAATGGTATATGATTTAGTTTTTGTCATTATTTTGCTTTTCTTAGTGACCTAGTAGATACTTTATTTTGTGTATCATCATCACTATCATTTGTAGTATCTACTGTCTCTTGTGGCATTATATATAATTCTTTAGTAAATATGAGATCTTTAATCGTAGGAATCATATTTGCTGGACAAGGATATTGCCCATCATAATTATATGTACCATCAATAGAAGTAGGATCTTCTGCAATAATGTCTACAGTTAAAGAAGTTGCTGGTACAGTACGACCATCCATAAGTTTTAAATAGTCATTCTGTATATATGCGATTGGATCATATATAGCATACTGTCTAATTGGTTGTAATTCAGCTTTAAGTCTTGAACCTACTTGAATTAGTTTACCAGTATTATCTCTAACACTAACGATACCTGGTTTAAAATGAAAATCAATAGTCTTTGGTAAAGTAGTTGTACTTGAATAAGGACTAGTTGAATTCTCTAGAGTAAGAGTTTTACTTTGAATATATGCAGGATTAATATCTCTACCTTTATCAATGTCTTGTTTGATTAACATTGCACGATAGTTATGTATCCACTGTTCAATCTGAATACGACTTAACTGTTCTGACTCACTTATGTTACTATTACGTAACTCAAGCATAATATCGTCAATAATAGTATTTAATGAGTTAAATGTCATGTTGTTATATTTTATTGTTCTACTTCAATGACTTTTATATTCTTTACTTGAATAATGTCATTAGAATTATGTAGTTCATATTTCTTTATGTTATCCTTTTTCCAATCCCAATGAATTAATCTACTAAACCAATTTGACCTCTTATTTCTATAGACTTTATTGGTTATTATAAATAGATCACTTGAATTAGTAATAGTTGGGATAACTGTTAATAGAGAGTCTTTCTTAATTACTTCTATTTTAGTTTCTTTATTATAGTTAAGTACTTTAGTGAAGTCACATGATGTGGAATCTTGTATTATTACTCCAGATATAGTATCATGCACTAAAGTTTCTATATGAGTAACACTATTAATAGTCTTAGGAGCGATTTTAAGGGCTTTTGCCAAAGAATCGATAGTTTGTATATCTTTATCCCTAGAGTTGCTTAAATCGCTTAATTTCAACTGTAGGACACGTTTCTCAGTACTTAAACCATTAACTGAACTTGCATACTCAATTAAATTATTATTTAATGAACCTATCTCAGTATCCTGTCTTTTTATAGTACCTTTTTGTAAATAGATAATGCTTCCTAACAGAATTAATAATCCTATTAAGAAATAATTAAAATGGTTTTTAATAAATCTATAAACGCTTTTTAGTGTATTTAATACACCTAGAGTTTCTATTATCATTTTTACAATTTATTAATGTATCGAATGTGTCTACTGCCAGATCTAAATGACGGATAGTTTTATCAATCATTATTTTTTGTAGAATTTTAGCCCATTTTTTATTTGAGAAAGAAGACTCGTTTTCAAGCATTGACCAGATTTGTGAAAAACAAAATATACCAGCAGTTACTTTTGTAGCATATAAAGCAGTATCACAAAGTATATATACATCTATTTGCCATGCAAAGTATAATGCAAATAGTACTTTAAGTATGGTAGTCATAGATTGTCCTAATTTAGAACTTTGTATTTTACCACTAGCCTTATCTGGATGCTGTTTACTTATTCTTATACCTAGTTTAATGGAAGTATATAAATCTCCAATAATAGCGAGTCCACATACAAAAACAAAGGCTTGTATCGGTTCGAAAACTGCCAATACGCCACCGACTATAGAGAATAGCCATTTGCCTAATGTATTTGTATATTTATTGATCATTTCAAATATAGTTATTAAATTCATAGTTAGATTTTGATATTTATGAAAGAATGTTATAAATTAGACAACGTTCTAAATTTAATAATAATTAAACAGTTACATTGATTGTAACAATTATTTTATTAGAATATAGCGTTTGATTCTTATTTAACTAACACTTCATGAATTAGATCAAACTGATTTGGTTTTAAGTCTACAATTTCACCAATCAATTTATCAAAATCATCCTCTGACATTGTTTTTAAATCAATATCAATTTCTTCATTTAAATTAGAATTTAAAACATCAACATATTCTTTATTAATCTGTTCAGTCAATTCAGTAAATCGTTTAGTTTCTTCTTCTGTCTTAGTTTCTTTTGCTTGTAATTCTTTAAATTCATCAGTAATTAATTTCTTACCAGTTTCTTCTTCAAGTGTGGCAATCTCATTTGCTACTAACTTGGTTGCAATAAAATTACGTACGATTGCTACTCTGCTTTCAGATGACATTTTAGATGTATCTACTGTTGCTAATATTTTAGCTAATGAACTTATAATACCTTTTTTAAGCTTTTCCATATTGTTTTTTAAAATAATTAAACTGCTAATTGAGTTTCGATTAATGCAATTGTATCTAACACTAACTGAGATGCCTCACTTAGATGTTCTTTTTCATCTTGCATATTTATTGATATATTGTTTGTATTCCAATTAAAATTCCCAATGAATGCATTTAAATCTGCACTTATCTTTGTAATTGAACCATTAAATTCTGTTACTTTAAGAGTATCACTTAAGTAAGCAACCCCACTTAATTTAATATTAACACCATCGTTATTAACAGTGTATTGTATCTTTTTATTTGTTAATTCCATAATTTTTATTAATTAGATTGTAATCGTAATGAACTCACATGCGCTAATGTTATTTCATTAGTATTGTTAGTAAAATACAGTGTTATAGATGATGATATTTTTATTCCAGTAACTACCGCCGGACCAACTTCAGTTTGACTAGTCATTAATAGTGCACTAGGTATCCCAATATAAAAATAAGCATCAGTATTAGCTGGAATAGTTATAATATGTGAGTTTATTATATCTACTGAATTAAAAGACGCATCATAACATGATGGACGTAACTTTAAATTTTGATAACTAGTAAATAGATTAGTATATTCTAATGTCAAATAAGATAAATCAATAGTTTCTGTACTAGTACTTGAATTGTGCAATTTAATTTTATAATATACACTACCAATATTTCTTGGAACAAGGAAATATAAACTATCTTCTTGTGTTGGACCACTATAGAATGTTATATCCTCATATCCAGTATTATATACAGATGATACTTGTAAAAAAGTAGCAGTAATTGATTGATGGTTATATATTGTAACCGTTTTATTACATGGTTCTGTTTCTGCGAATGGCATTGGTAAATAATAGCATGTCCCAGATATTTTATCAGGATCAGATGCTAATAAATACATAAATGTCATATCTGAATTATCAGTTATACCATTAAATGGAGCAGTTGTAAAATCTAAAGTTATATATTTAGCTCCAGTTACACTAGTTTCTCCAGTATATTTATAAGTATATATTGTACTATTATATTTTACTAATATACATGGTATCCAAGATGAAATATTAAATGATAATTTAGTAAAATCTGACATATTAATTTGACCACTTATGGTATTATCAGCATCACTAACTCTTATCTTAAAAGTATTATATCCATAAATATTTATTGAACTAAAATTATCTATAAGATTCATAAGAGGTAATGCCTGATGATAATATCCTCTAAAATCACCCATACGATATTGAGAAGTTGCTCCTCCAGTTGGTTTTAAATATGCCCAATTCTTTAATGACGCAGTTTCTGGAGAAGTAGATACTTCATTATCAAGATCAAATGAAAAATTATTATTTATTTGATCATCTAATGTAACACCAGATAGTTTATTAAGCCTTATTGGTTTATACTTGCTCCATTTATTAACTTTGTTTGAAGCACACAATGTACCAACATCATTACTACCAACGCCTATTGTATTAGCTATTAATGTTGTAGTTATATTTGTAGTTCCTAATGCCATATTCTATATTATATTATTATTAATCTAGTATTCTTACTCTAGATATATTGTTTATACTGTCTGAACGAATTTAAAATCATCTAGTCTATTAAGCCAGCCTTTGAGAAACATCAATTGTGTTTTATCATTACGAGTAATCTGAATAAAGAATTCTCGCCTAGCTTGTTTTAACTTATTAAATAATACTTCAGGATTTGATTTATTAATAGCATCTATTGTTTTATTACCAACTAAACCATCTACCGTGACTCCTAATACTTTTTGAGGTATTTTAATACCATGTACACCAGAATTCCATATCCAATCTACTAATAAGTTTGCAATAGATTGATTTTGTATTTGATCTGCACGCCATCTATTCCAATAATTCTTTCTTAGTATTTCTATAACATCTTGCTTAGTTACTAACTTAAGATCATTGATATCAATGTCACCATCCCTATCTTTATCATAACCTTGAGATTTCCAAGTTGATAAGGTGATACCCATATTAGTTGCACCACCTTTATCATTCTTATTATTTGACCAATCCCCTTCCCATTTAAAAATTAATGGTACTAACTTATTTATATCAGCCATTTTGTTTATTTTCCAATTCGTTTATTTTTTGTTTTAAATCAATTACCTCTTCTTCAAGTTCTTCTAATCTAGTTTTAGTCTGTTGATGTGCTAAGAAACTTAAAGCGTGTAATGTATATAGATTTATAGAATCTTTCTCTTTACCAAATAATACATATTCTGATATACTATCTGGTATCTCATCTATTATAAAACCTAATGTTTTATTTATAATTGGTTCTGATTTATAGTTGAAAGATCTTACTTTTACTTTAGAAATTTCATTCAAAGCATTACCATTCCAGTCTTCATGAACATTCTTTAAAGATCTTAGTGAACTAAAAGAACCACCATTAAATGTTCCTGAGCCTGTAGATGTAATAGCTCCCGTAATGCTAACAGTACTGTCTGATAGTGATATTTTACTCCTAGTGCCACCAGAAGTATTATATAAAGTTAGATTAAATGCAGCAGTATCATGTTGCTTAAATATATTTGAACCAATATTCAACGAACCAGTCATAGCAGTATTCCCGTAAGAATCTAATAGCGTTAGTTGATTAACAACTGTACCAAATGCACCCGAATATTGACGAACATAAATAGGCTCAGTACCATCATCTGCCGTAGCTATTTCAAGCCAACCAGCATTTAAAGCAGCAGCTCCACAAGCAATACGACCGTAATCGTTATCACCCATATTGAACTGTATTTGTCTGGTAGTAGTTCCACTATTAGCAAATATTAGATCGTCCATCTTAGTGCCACTTACACCACCCATTCCATAAGCACTTACCTCACCAGTAGCATAAAAATTAGCTGCAGAGCCGTCCGACTTACGGACATATATTGCGTTGTTAGCAGCATCATAAATCAACTGAGCACTTCCAATCTGAATACCACCTGCTGTATTAATAGAATCGTTAGCCGTTGAAGTAACCTTAAAAGCTTTACTTCCATATATTTGTACATAAGTAGAATCTAGCATATAGATACCGCCCCCATAAGTACTATTAATCCATCCGGTCTGTCCATTACTTCTAAACCAATTAGAACAACTGAACGAATTAGAAACAGCCGCATCATAACCAGTATAAAATCTATCGGCAGTAATATAAGAACTAAATGAAGCAGTTGTACCACCACTTAGAGCACCATTCATTGTTATTGTAGTAACAGAAGATAAAGCACCACTGATATTAGCAGAACCATTAAATGATTGCCCCCAAAGTGTTCTACTATTTAATAAACTAGTTGCAGTACTAGCATTCCCAGATAAAGCTGCTGTTATAGTACCTGCACTAAAATTTCCACTTGCATCTCTAAATACAAGTGTAGAAGCAGTATTTAAGTTTGTTGCATTTGAGTTTACAATAAAATCAATTCCTTCTCCAGCAGCTCCTGTTATTGATAAACCACTTCCTGAAACTCCTACACTAAGTGCATAATTTCCTACTGTATTAGTTCCAAGAGTAACACTATTAGCAGCTACAGAAGTAGCAATAGCTAAATTTCCAGAACCATCAAATGAACCAGAACCAGTAACAACACCTGTTACAGATATAGTACGAACTGTTGCTAATTTAGTAGCTGAATCAGCATTACCACTTAAAGATCCTAAAAATGTAGGAGCAGTAACATTTCCTGTAAACCTACCAGCACCGTTAACATCTAGTTTATAACCTGCATCTGTAGTTGTACCGACTAGTAAATTACCACTTGATAATATTCTTGCTTTCTCTGTTAATGCTTGACTAGTCCTTGTATAAAAGTATAAACTTCCATGATTTGAATCAAGATTAATTACAGGTGATGCTCCAATAGCGCCCATTGGTTCATAAGTTGTACCTCCTTCTATTTTACCTAAATTAATTCTTGTTTCTGCTTTGTTAGAGTCACCATATGCATAAGTATTATAAAGATTTAAAGCATTATAACAAGTTGCATCTGATTTTTGAGCATATATACCATTCAAAAAAGTAACGTTATCTGCTACATCTAATGTGCTATTAAAATGAATAGCACCTTGAATAGTTACATTTTCAGCACCATAAATTGCAAAGTTCTTAAATCCTGCAGGTATAGTATCTAAATTTAATAGTAAACCATATCCAGAACCAAAAACTGTACTACTTATATATCCAAATGTACCTCTAACTGTTTCATTATCAGGATGGTAAAATTGTATAGATTTAGTGTAGTTATTTCTTGATTTCCAATCAACAGTACTTAAATTACTATTACCAGAATGCCATATTGTATTGCTATTTAAATAAAGATTATTTGCAGATGAATATAATCTAACATTGTAATCAATTCCATCATTTGATGCTTCGTGAAAATCAATATATTTACCAACTTCCATTACACCATCTGGTTTAACACATGGAATATATCCCCAAGTAATACCATTATTACTATTATTTGAACACATATGATAACCATCTAATGTGTCTGAATTACCTGCATTATAAGCGTGGTTAACACTAACAGGTAAAAAAGTATTATCAACAGATTTTGCTTGTATTTGAAAATATGTACCATCGTGAACAGAACTAATATACCAATCATAAGGATGTGAAGTAGTCCATAATCTATATGATGCGTAGACATTGCCACTATAATAACCTCCATCAGTTGATATATAATAACTACCAATTGAACCTAAATTAATTTTGCCTGTAGTATTACCATAATTTAAATATAAATCTGAATCAGTACCAGAAGTTCCATCACTAGTTGTGTTTATACCAGTAATATGTCTAGTATAAAATTGATGCCCATATGTATAATACATACTACCATTTGAAAGTAATAAACTTACCGAGTCATTGGTTATAATATTATGCGTATGCCCATCTAAACTAAAAGTACTACCTAAAACAGAAGTAACTGTTGTACCAGTCTTACTAATACTTGTAATTGCATTACCAGCACCTGTGGTGTTAAATGTTAATGCGGAACCACCTTCTAAAGAATTAATTCTTGTTGCTAATTTATCAATAGTATAAGCATTAAAAGTATTTGTTAAATCTGTGTCCAAATAAGATCCACCTAAATTACCATATGAATAAACTGTTTGTATTATGCCACCACCTCCAGTTGTTCCAGTACCAGTACCATAAGCACTTACTTCCCCAGTGGCATAAAAGTTAGCAGAAGTACCATCTGATTTTTGAACATATAGAGCATTATTTGTAGCATCATATAAGAGTCTTGCTGAACCAATCTGAATACCACTGTCAGCATTTAACAAGCCTATGAATCTACCAGGCCCTGCAACATCTAATTTATAACCTGAATCAGTTGTAATTCCAATTAGTAAATTTCCACCAGTAGTTAACCGCATTTTTTCAGTACCATAAGTAACATCATCAAATGCATGTCCTGTTTTAAATTTCATATCTACATTAGATGCAATTGCAGAATCACCGCCTGTCCAAAACCCTATTTTCTGTGAAGCAGTGCGACTAAAAATATAACGATTTCCTGTTTCATTTTGAATACTTAAAGAATATCCATTGAATAAACTATTATCGCTAAACCTACTTGTACCTAATACTTCAAATTGATATGCAGGTACAGTAAAAGTATTATAACTAATATTTCCAATTTGTAAACTACCTGTGCTAATTTGAACTCTATTTAAAACACTACCATTAGCAGCAGTTAATGCTAAATTAGTAGCATCACCAGTTTGAATAAATGATGTAGTTACAGCATCAGTCCAACCAGCAGTTGCTTGAACGAATCGTAATAAATAAGCACTAGAAGAATATAATTTTAAATCATTTGCTGATGATCTAATTATTCCATTTGTTGTAAGATCACCACTAAAATTACCATTAACCGAATATATATTGCTCCAACGTGCAATTGTAGAACCTAGTGCAATTACATTATTTTGTGTAGAAAATGGTCTAAATTCATTCACAGTTGATAATGCAATTTTACCAACTCCACCAATACCAAATGTTAATGCAGTTGTACTGTTAATGGTATCTATTGAAGGTGAGTAGTCCGCATTGAATGTAAGTTTACCACCAAGAGTTAATGCTTTAGCATTCCAATCAATAGTACCTAAATTAGAATTACCTGAATGATATACAGTATAATTATTATATCGTAATGATGATTGATTAAATCTTAAATCATATGTACTAGTTCCAATTAAATTTCTAATAACCAAATCATTTGCACCACCCATTAAAAGTAAACCTGAATTACCTGGATAATCATTATTTAAAAATTGAATTGGTGCATACGTTGATGATTGAACTATTAGTTTACCACTAATAGTACCACCTGCAAGTGGAAGATAATTGGAAGGAGTTAAATTACCTGTATGCCAAACAGTATTATTATTTACAACAATTCCATTAGAATCAATTTGATATTTTTTAGTAAGCGTTGTACCATCCCATGTAAAACCACTTAAATAAACTGCTTGAGTACCATTCTTAATAATTATGTCAAATTCTCCAGAACCATCTGTTCTATTCCAACCAAATTGAACATTTTTATCTAGAAAGACCGGATTAGCACTTGTTCCTATATTACCTAAAAACCTTACGCTATCAGTAATTCCATAACCACCTAACGTTGTTGGTAAACTACCAATTTCACTAAATATATAAGCAGGTTTAACAGAAGCCTTAGCCCAACTGTATACATCAGAAGCAGTACGAGCGTCTGAAAGTCTAGCATCGTTCGAATAAATAAACCCTGCGTCATTTGTAAGTGTTGAAAGATTATGTATATGAGAACTTAAACTAAATGTACCACCAAGAGTTGCAGTTATTATAGTGCCAGTCTTTGATAAACTAGTTATTGCATTTCCAGAACCAGTAGTTGTTACTGATAATGCAGATCCACTTTCTAAACTAGAAATTCTTGTACCTAAATCAGCATTAATCTTATTAATTGTATATGCATTAAATGTATCTGTAAGGATGGTATCAGAAAAAGATCCTCCTAAATCACCATAGGAATAGACTGTTTGGATTAATCCTCCTCCTGATCCTCCAGAGCCTACACCATACGCACTAACTTCACCTAATCCATAGAAGTTATATTTTGCTTCTATCTTATAAGGATCTTCAATTGTACCAGTACCTTTTAATTCAAATAATTCTCCTTTCTTATAATATCTAGAATCATGATAATGTGACGTTATTGAATCACCAGTTAATAATGTTTCAATATCATTCTTTATCATTGCACTACTAGTAATACTAGTTATATGACCAAGTGTATCTGAAGTAAATGAAGTAATAAAGTTTCTAGTTCCACCTACATTATAACTAGAGTAAGCAGGGTGTGAATAAGGTGCAACCCAGTTTCTTACTCCAGATACGGTAGATGATAATAAATAACCACTAGTAGTAGGATTACCTAAAGAAGTTTCTTTATTATTCCAATTAGTTATATCTGTACTAATTATTCCATCTAGTACTGTTTTATTAGAATGTGTATGATTATTAGTATATGCCAAATCCCAATTGGTTATCTTACTATTGTCTTGAGTCCATTTAGTATTTGTTATATTAGTTACAAATACTTCTGTTGAATATCCTGATAAGTCAGTTCTTAATGTAGATGACGCAACATTTTTCCATTTACCTAAAGTACTGTCATAATAAAGTATATCAGCATTCAATGGAGTCCATCCATCAACAATGTCAGTTAATTGTGATAATTCTAATACACTTCCTGATCCACTAGAATCAGATCCAGTACTATATGCAGTAATCTCATCAGTAGAATAAAGACTAATGTCTACTTTAACTTTATTATTTACTTCATCATAAGTAAGATGTGATAATACATCTATATTCTCTTGTGATAATAAATCTAATAATGATTTATTAGTATGAATATGATGTATAGTAGAATCTCCAGTTATTAATGAATGAGTGTATGCAGAATCCCAATTAGTAATTTTTGTATTATCTTGTGTCCATTTTGTTCCAAGGGTAGTTATAATATCACCAATTGAGTTTATATTAGTCTGAAGAACATCTGCTATCTCTTTAAGAGTATCATAAGCAGCTGGTGCACCATTAATAAGGTCGTTTACTTTAGTAGTAACGTATGTTTCAGTAGCATAACCAGTTAAATCTGTTTGTAAACTAGAAGATGCTTTATTAATCCATTTAGTTGTTACATTATCATAATATAGTACATCACCATTAATGGGATTTAAAGTATCTATAACATCAGTAAGTTCACTTAAACTTGTAGCACTTCCAGTACCACCACCAGTACCATCTCCAGTTGTATAAGCCGTTATTTCTCCAGTAGATTGTAATCCTACAATAGATCTAATACAACCGTGAACTGCGTCATATGTTAATCTTGATAATACATCTATATTATCTTGATTAATAACATCAAGTTGAGCACGATTGGTATGTACTAATAAATCACTTATATACCAACCCTCCCAATGACTAGTTGCCATATTATATTTAAGTACTGCCTCATCAGCAGCATTTAAAACTCCCGTTGGATTATTATCATCATCTTTAGCAACATCAGTTAACTGGTATAAGGAACTTACACCAGTACCACCTCCACCACCAGTTCCATTACCTATACCATATGCTGAGATTTCTCCAGTAGAATAAAAAGGTACATTCGTCCATAATTTATTATTTACTGAATCATAGAATAAATGTTCTATTGGATTAGTACCACTACCAGTCGATGAATTAATCCATTTACCACTATTGTATATTAAACTATCATTATTTTGTGGATTAGTTATAAGAACATCTTTTAAATTAGCTAAACCAATACCTGTAGTTGGATCACTAGTACTAATTGATATCTGTAATTTACCATCTACTATTGTAGTAACGATTGGTGAAACCCCTTCAATAACAATGGTGTCTGTTTTATTTATTGCAGATAACGTAGAAGTAGAACCATTAACATTAATAAAACTAAATGCAAATTGATTTACTTCAGCGCCATACTGAATACTATTTAGTTTATCTAATTGTGCAGTAGTTAATCCACTACCTATGTTAGTAGTACCACCATCATAATATCCACCATCATAATATCCACCAGTATAATAATTATTTACAGTACCATCTGCATTAGTAGTAGTTACTATATCAGTATATAATTTATCTACAACGTATTGGTTATTCTTAATCATGTCTTTTAATTTATCCTATTATATAGTATATGCAGTTATTTCTCCTGTTGATAATGTATCTCCTGTTACAGTTATACCAGTAGTAGTTGGTATAAATCTAATATTACCAGAACTATCTTTAATTGTTAAATTTGTTGCAGTTCCATTTAAGGACTTAACAAATAGTGTAGATGCACTTAGTATAGTATTTACATCTGATGTAAATAAAGAAGTATAATTAGCCAATGCTTGCACTTGAGAATAATCAGTATAACTAGTGCCACCTTCTCCAGATATAGTAGAATTTGTCCATTTTGAATTAGTAGTATTATAAGTTAATACTTGACCGTTTGATAGAGTAGTTAAATTAACATCACTTAATGCACTTAATGCAAGATTATTTGTGTCATCTGATATTACTAAACTCGGTTTAATATTAACCCATTTATTATTACTATACTGTAGAATATCACCTTCTTTTATATCTGTAATAGTTACATCTAATAATTCAGTAAGTTTGTTTAATTTTTGTACAGTTGTTTGTAAAGCAGTAACTGTATTTTCTAGAGTAACTACACGATTGGTTAATAAAGTTACAGTATTATTTAATGCGGCATATATTGTTTTACTACAATATTTATTAAACTCATTATATATTGCCTGTATTGCTAGACTTGTTTCTGCATCCATTTTATTTTAATTCTATAATTGTATTACTAACGGTAATAGATTGGCCAGCACTTCCCCATTGGAATGTTAAGTCTAATAAGTTATCTATAGTAGTATCTATAGTAATGGGAACTAACGTCACTAATGGATTTACTTCAACACCATAAGAAATACTACTTTGTATCATTGCTCTACCTTGTGAGATAAGTACTCCAGTTGAACCAATGGATCTTATCGTAGTAATTAATTCTAATTCAATATAATAGTTAGTTCTATTGTTGGCATATGTGACATTTTGTGTAAATAATGTTAAATTACCAAACTTAACTCTAAAAGCAGAAGTTCCACCAGTTGCCGTTGTAAAGAAACCATTATTTTTAAATACAATAACATCTCCAACTTTTAAAGTATTTGCTGGTATTAATCTACCAATCCCTTTATATGTTGGTGAAAACAAAGTAGATTCAGTAGTACCATTGACTACTACTGGGGCTAACGCTTTATATATCACTTTATCATCTACGTATTTCTTTGTTGCAGCCTCCATATCCTCATCTGGAGTAGGCACTACTGGTGAAGTAACAAACGTTTTAACACCGTTAATAGTTTCATTGCCTGTCTTTTGAACCGCATTATTAACTAAACCAACTTGTAGAGTAGTTAAATGTTGATGGTCTGATGTGGCACCACCTTGTAAACCTTCTAATGCTTCATGATTAGTTATTGCCGCCACATCGGCATCAACGAAAAAATCAGAATTTGTTGAAAGCATTGTAGCAACGTCACTAAATGCAACACCATCTTTATCTGCTAACTCTGAAAATGGACCCTGAAACTTAATATCGTTTTGATCATATAATGATACAATTTTAATATCAGTTACAATATCATAATCAATCCAACACGTACCTGATGGAATCAATTTATCACCAATGTGCCAATTCCCACTAGGATCTTTATAAAACTTTACCATAATTTTTTATATTAAAAAAGGGGATAGGATTTCTCCCTCCCCTTTTGTTTGGTTAATTCTTTATTAAAAAAGATTAAGCGATCGCAACAAATGCTTCGATCATATCTTTCAATACGGAATCTGTTGGAGTTTCGCCATCAGTTACCAATTCACCAGCCTTAACATAAAGTTCAGTAGCTAATGGAGTGTTTTTGATATATTGATTATCATCACTTAAGTAATGATTCTGGTTTTCAATTACCAATGTATCATAAGTAGCAGTCAAATCAACAGTTAAAGTTGGTTTGATAACTGGCCAATACATACGATTGATAATACCTTTATAACCAAGTGCAGCATTCTCACGATCTCTAATAATCTTAGCATTACCTTTACCAGGACCACCTTGAGTTTTAGAAATTGTTAAATTAGGAATAGTAGTAGGTTGATTTAAAATAAATGAACCTAAGTCCTGAGAATACATTGTAGCTTCCATAGAAACCTGAGAATAATAATTTAAAGAATCAAGTCCTTCGTTATCATTCTTAGTCATTGCAGTTATAACTAAAGTAGTAGCAACTACATTAGTAGCATTAACTCTACGGTTTGTATGTTTATTGATTTTTGCTTTGAAAGCAGCAACTAGATCAGCAGGAGTAGTTGTTTTAGCAATTACTTCATAAGTATGAGTAAACTGTCCAGGATGTTCATAAATGTCATTATAAACAACTCTAAGTACATATCTATCACCAACAGTAGGAACTACTGATGCTAGGTTAAAAGAAATAACATCTTCTGTAGCAGCAATATAATCAGAATAAACCATGTTAGGTTTAGAACCTTTCTGAATTGCATTTGAATAAGCAATTATATTAACTGTACTTACTGTACCAGCATTATCTGAAACAGTTTCTGTACCTTTAACAACACCTACATAGATTGCTTTTGCAGCAGCAGCAGCACCAGTAGTAGTTAAGATTGCTTTATTCTCATCAAACAAAGCTACGTCACCAGTAGTTAAAGCAGCAACATTGGTATAAGATGCTGGACAATTTGAACCGATTAATACGGTATTTACGTGATTAAGCATAATAATTATTTTTATAATCGAACTTTACGCGTTAAGTTCAATAATTTAGTCTTTCTACTTTGAGTTTTTCATCATTTCCGCGTTAGACTTAATTTTTTATAAACTATGGTTATTCCATAGTAGAAACCTCATTTGAATATGAGTTATATCTTTGATTTGTTTGATTTTCTAAATAAGCTTGTGCAGCTAATTTAACGATCTCTATATGTGTATGTTCGGGCATACTAGAATAAAGATCAAAAGGTTTTGTATGAATGTCAATTTTAACTGGATACTTTAAATATGTTAATGTATAATTACTTATAGTATATTGACCATCTGTATATAATATAATTGAATTATCGGTGTATACTCTTATTGGTTTAGCATTGTTCGCATGTAACCTATATTCTGATAAACTATTTGTTAACTTTTCAGTAACGTTTTCAATAGTACTTTCAATTACTGGTTCATGTTTAATGATAGCAACATCATTTACTTTTGGCCAACTATCTAAAGTACTTGTTATATTAACGTCTTCACCTAAAGTAAGTAAATAATCCGTTGGTAATGTTATAACATATTTATCTCCAGTAGTTACAGTTGTTTTAGTAACAAGTTCATCTGTTGATAAATAATCTTTAGTAACTGTCACCATCCTAAGATCATCTGTTCTTTTTTGAGATTGATTATAACCTTCACCTTTATAGTTAATACCAGAATATCTAGTTTTTACAAACTTGTCTAAGCCAATATTTAACCAATATTCAGTATCTTCTGATTTTGGTTTAGTAAGAGCGTCATCAAATTTATTAATTTCAAGCTCAAAGGCAATTTGTAAATCTATATATTTCATTTATTATCTATTTTGAGGTTGTTCAGGTTGTTTCATATTCAATCTATATTTAGCTTCTGTTATAAACATATCTACAGCTAACTCTACGATTTCTCTATGTACATTCTCTGGTAGTTCACATGTATCCAATATAGCAATATTATCAGCATCAATTACATCAAACTTCAATGGTTTACGATAATAAACCAAATCTAATTTCTTTATAGTTGTGTATTCATCATGTATTACATTAATATAAGTATTATTAACTGAATCCGCTTCATTACCCGAATTAAGTACTACATATGGATTGCGTAATATTGCTTTGTTATAAAATGTAGAAATTATCTTTTCAACATCGTCTTCTCTAATAGTCTTGTTTGGAGTAATCACAAAATCAGATTCTACTGCAATTTCAGTATCAATCTTATAATTTTTAGATATCAAACTATTTGATCTAATATATAAAAAATAATTAATTGGTAATTTTACTCTAGCAGAGGTATTATCTGTATTAAACACATCAATATCAGAAGCATAAGTGTAAGTGGTAACTGTTTTCTTTTGTTTCTGATCAGCACCTACTAAATACATATTACCATATTCCGTAGTAACTTTACTGGTTACAATATCATTAATATCTTTATTGATAATAACACTATCTAAATTTCCAGTAGAATATACAACTTCAGTAATGACTGGAGTAGTAGTAACTGCACTATTTAGTATTAATGTAGTTCTTGTGATAAGTCCTTTTAAACTATCTGCGTTTTTCTTTTGAGCCCTAGTGCCATCTTGTACATTATCTTCAAGAAGATAATTGTTACGTATAAAACGTTCTTGTGCTGAATTTAAAAAAGCAAATATAGTATCTGATGTTAATTTATCTTTTAATTCAAAATCAGAATTCATTAGAGTTATAATTCTTTCGAATTCAACTTGCATTTCTCTTGCAGTCATAATTATTCAGTTAATGTATTTAATTGTAATTTTGTTTCTATTCGTTTAGATTCGATATTATCTAAGGCAAGTGCTACTGCAGTTGAAACTATCTCATTATATACATAATCAGGTAACTCTGTAAATTCTGTAGTATCCGCATATGCTAATTTTGTTGGTTTCTTTACATAAGTTAATTCTAAAGTAAATGTACCAGTCATTGTAGTAGTATCTATAAATATAGTAAGTTTATCATCATGAAGTGTAGCAACTGGTTCTGGAATCCAAGGATTATTGTTATAAGTCTTTAAGAACTTCTTTGATTGCTCATGACTTATTAAACTAACATTTGCTTTTTTAGTACCAAACACTAAAACTGATTGTATATAAAACATTCTAACAGTACCATCTACTATTACACTATTCGTACTGAAATCACTTAATTGTAAAGTATTACTATTAGGATTAACTAATAAAGTTAAACCAGTATCAGTTTTAACTAACTTCTCAAGATCCGCATTACGTTTTACACTAGATTCAAAAGGTTCCTGTAATTTATTATTACCAGTAAATTTAGTATTTACAGTTTGAATAAGAGCTTTATTTAACCAGTAATCTATTTCACCAGGTAAGAAAGCAGGATTTCCAGCGAATGCATATCCACTGGAATTCTTGTCTAACTCTACTTTAAATGCAAGATGTAAATCGTTTATATTCATAATTTATTTTGCGTCTATCTCAGACATAATAGTAAGTCTAATATCCTGATTCTTCTTATTATCTAAATAAGAAATAGCATCATCAATTGTATTACCAATCATATCTGTACCATACATATAATTAGTTCTATTCTTACGAATGATATTTTTAGATACAGCAGTCTCAAGTAAGTACTGAGTATCCTTTGTTTTGTTATTTACCCATACTGTAAAGAAACGATCGGGATTATTTTCAACTGTTTCAAACAATTTACTTTCTACCAATTCATTACTATAAGTATCGGATTTGTGTCCATAAAGTCTAAGACATTTACGCATATCATCAAGTGACATTTTATTAAATGCAGCAAAAGCTTCACGTTTAACTTTATTAAGTTTATTTTGTTCTTCTGCTTCAAAGTCTTTATTAACTAATATATAATTGTGACCTGGCCTAACATTTGATACACCATTTGCTACTCTCTTATGTCCTTTTAAGAACAAATACTGTAACTCATCAACGGCTCTTTCTGTATGTAAAATAAGACCTTTAACTCCTAATTTTACCGCGAACGTATTCCAAAATTCACTAAACGGTGATAATGTACCTTCAGTATAACCACACGCTTTTTCTAATCTCTCTGCATCTTCTTGAGTAAGACCAGTGTATTTATTTCCACTTCTTGTCCAATAAGTTGCAATATAATCTTGGCAATCTTTATATTTAGTGACCTTTGCCCATGGGTCAATACTTTTAAATCTTAGTGTAACTTCCATATAATTTATTAATTATAGATTTCTCAACCATAAGTTTTTATAAAAAGAATATGGGGGTTACTTCTAACCCCACATATTATTATTGTTTAGTCCTCAGACTCCATTACTAATTCACCACATGCGCGAGGATCACGTAACATGATACCCATTTCACCTAACATATGTACTGAATAACCATCTTTTGCATTAGCTCTAAGTGTAGAAGCAGCTTTACCATAACCTGCGCCTGGTGCTACAGAACCTGCAGTATTCCAAAGTACAAAACCACGATCTTTTCTAACTACCTTAACAATATTAGCTTCACCATCTCTACGACCTAAGTCTAAGAATGTCATACGATAAGATTCCAAAGGTTTCTTAGTAACTGGATGTAACTGACGGTTATAAGTAGTATTATCATACAATGGGAAATGTTTCAAGGTTAACTCGATACCATTAGTCATTTTGTATGTAGTAAACTGACCACCTAAAGTTAAGTTCTGACCAGAACCTGTAACGAATACAGTATCTGTCAACTGCATGCTAGCAGTCTTAATCTTAAGTACTCTATCAAATTCTCTCATACCCATTTCACCAGTAAGAGCAATAAACTTACGTTCATTAGTTCCTAAGATGTTATAAGATAGATCAAACAAGAAGTCTTCAAGTAACTCAGCAGTTAATTCTGTATAAGTACGTCTATTAGAAGGAGCAATTTGCTGAAGCAAACCTGCACCAATATAAACTGGACGACCATTAGCACCAACTAAGTCAGTTGTACCATCTGGTTTAACGTTAGATTTAGCATACATCAAAAGTCTTTCAGATCTCTTATACCATTCACGCATAGCTACCCATTCTTGATAGTCAGCCCATAAGTAAGAAGTCTTTCCAGATTTAGGATCCTTTAAAGCGATTGCCATTACTGTAGAATAAGCAGAACCAGTAATATCATAATCAACACGAGTAATCATCAAGTGATTTCTCATTGCGAAATGAGTATTGTAGTTCAAGATATCGCCCTGTTCTGAGTATTCTTCGTAAGCAGAAGCTACACGAGATACTTGTTTTCCTGGCAATAAATATTCATTAGGAATGTATGAACTAGATTGTCCATCAGCAACGAAACAAGTATAAACCCATTCGTTACCATCCTGATAAGGTTCAGAAGCAACACGAACTTGAAAATCTTTATTATCAAACTCTATAATTGCACCTGGTCCAAACCATTTGTCTTCCAACCAAAGTTGGATTGGAGTATTGCCAAGACCAGCCATAACTGTATCAGCAGTACTTGAAGTAATTTCAGTTCCCTGCCATTTTGCAGAGCGAATTGTTACAGCTCTATCTGAGTCGATCATAACCTTCCACTCGAACATACGCTGATCGATTGTAATTTGGTTACCAAGGCCTCCTGTAATCATATCTAGAGAAGTGCTACCACCATCATCTTTCTGACCAAAAACATATGAAACAATTGTTGAGATTTCATATGGCTTAATGCCCATAGCTTCTGATATCTTAGCTTCGTCTACAAGATCTGAAAACCATTTTCCTTTATAAAGTTGTAGATTGTTTAGAATTCCATTATCCATAAAATACTAGTAATTTAAGTTAATTAATTATTTTTTGTGGTTAGTTGTTGTGCCACTGTGTCCCAAATAGAAGTTTTACCTGTATCTGAGATTACTTTTCGAGTCTTACCAACTGGTGCAGTTCTTAAACTTTCTTTAAAGTTTTTTATTGCTGATTTGTTACCTTCATTCTTAGCAGCACTAAGCAATGCGTCACCCTTCATTGTAAAATATGCAGACTCAATTAAATTTTTAACACTTTTGGCATATTCCTTTTGATATTTAGTAACACCATTTGCGTCTGGTTTGAATATATACTCTAATAATGTTTTCTTGTCATTATCTGGTATTTTAATACCACGTACATCTTTCATACCATTTATTTCTTCGACAACGTTAGTATAAAACTCTTGTTGCTTCTTTTGAGACACCTCTGAGGCATTTCTCTGATTCTCTAATAGCTGTTCTTTCTTTTGCTCTTTGATCTCTTTAAGAGACTCTAAAGCATCATTAGCTTCATCTTCTAGAATACCTGCATCCTCATACTTAATAAGTTTGCGTTCTATTTGTTTATCATTTAAACCCTTTTCTCTTAAGTAATCACCAACTATTTTCTTTTGTACATCTTCATCTTCGATGTCTGCAGTTTCAATATCTAATTCAGATTCAATTTTATAGAAGTCTTTTAAATCACCACCATTACGTACAAACTCATCCAATGCCTTTACTTCATCATTTGCATATGTTGGTACTGAACTTTCTTCAATAACATCTTGAAAATACTTAACAATACTTTCTGCATCCTTTGGTTTTTCTTCATCATCACCAAGTTCCCATCCTAACTGTTCTGCAATTGAATCGAATAAACTAGATACTGCAGTTGCCTCAACTTCATCAGTATCATCGTCTTCTTCAGTTTCAACAGTCTCAGTTTCTTTTACTCTAGATTCTTTTTTAGACTTAGATTTAGTTTCTTCAATGATATCATCATTGTCATCGTCATCATCTTCTTCAGTAGTATCATCTACTACTTCTTTAGTCTCTTTCTTTTTATTAGGTAATTCCTCATCATCAATATCTTCAGCAGCATCTTCTACTACTTTAGAATTAACATCATCCTTTTCTTCACTTGGAGTAAAGTCATCATTAAAAATTGCTTCAAATCCACCTAATAGTCCTTTTTTACTATTGTCTTCCATAATTATATTTAATTAGATTGTTGTATTTCGTTTCCAAATTGAGGTAATAGAATCCAGACCTAATAAAGCTGAACTACATATTGCCAAAGTATCGGTTATTACTGGTGCTTGACGTTTCATAACTGTACAATAAAGACAGATACCTATAAATGCTAACCAACCAGTAAAACCTGATACTCGTTTAGAACTAATTTCACTAGTAGATGTGAACATCTGTTTCATAAAATTAGTAAGTTTATTCATAAATTCTTTCATAAATTTATTTTGATTTTTTACCAGCTTTTGCTAAAGCAGCCATTCCTGCTTTACCATACTTTTTTCTACCAATAGCCGCAGCTATTGCTGGTGAGGTTTTCTTAGCTAAAGCTTTAAATCCAACATAGTTACCTTTCTTTTTAGAAGAAGCAACTTTTGCTTTTGCTTTACTTAAGGCACTCATTACTATTTGCCTCCTTTACCTTTACCACCTTTTTTCTTACCTCCGCAAGCCATAATATTAAATTTTAAATTATTATTTTTCTCCAACGGTTTTATTTTTCATTGCCGTTTTTGCTTTTAATTCTTCTCTTTTATATGCAGCATTATCTTTAGCATTTTGTAATTGTTTGGCAGCTTCTAACTTTCTATTTTCTAAAGCAATTCTTTCTTGTTCAATCGCATTTTTATATTCATCCGATTTCTTCTGTGCCTCAATCTTTTTATTCTCGATATCTTTCTTATATTCGATCTCTCGTTGTTTGTTATTGAGTTCCATTTGTTTTGAAACATGTTCTGAATTAACTTTCTGCTGTGCAATTGCTTGATTACCTATTTCAATTGGATCAGGAATACCATTCTGGTCTAAATCCATATTCTGTGCACCTCTATATGCTGATATCTCTGCAGTAGTAATAGCAGTTGAATTCTTAGAATCAATCTCATATCTTTTAAGATCTAACTCAGCTTGTTTAAGCATCTGATCAGCTTCTTTATACTGATTCTGCAATTGTGCCAATTGCTGTTGCTGTTGATTCTGTTGATCCTGCATTGCTTGCTGTTGTTGAATACGTTTGTTCTCAATTTCTTCAAGTTTATTCTTAATCAATGTAGTATTATCCAATGTCATAATTTCAGCAACATCTAACAAAGTTGCACCATTCTGCATAGCAGGTTGCATAAGATTTCTTAACTGTTCTACTACTTGCTGATCTTTAGTACTATCTGAAACAAAGATATCCATATCCTCATAATAGAAATCATCTGAGAACTTTATAAATGCTCTAGTAGTATCATCAAGTATATAATTCAAAGACTCTTTACTATTATTTCTCCATGCTACTCTGGCGGTATCTAACAACATTGTGACAGCATGTTTCTTTACTTGGTTGTGCAACCAAAATAAAGGTTCTGTAATATTTGCAGATTGTACTACTGCTCTAGTAACATTGCCAACTAATTCATTAGATGATATGGCTCCTTCACGTTGTGGGCTTACTCCAGATATCTCAGAGATCATATTTTCAATCTTAGACATAAGATTAATATACTGATCTATAACATTTGCCATGGTTAAGTCTACTGCTGTAATCTGATTAAACTGGGATGGTTTACCACCTTCTCTACCTGGTATATCCCAACCTTCGTCATATGGGTTTACAAAGTTAACACCTAATGCTGATAAATAGTGCATCCATTTATTAACATCTATACCCAATCCTTTAGGTATCTGTGTTATATCTATAGTAAGCACTTTACCTTTATCACGTGCCATTGCCATCTCTAAACGGTACCATACTACAATATACATATACTGCAATGGTTTCATTATACTTACCAATGATCTTGGTTTACTATTCGTATTACTATAGACTGCACCAGTATAAGGTAATTTTTGAGCATTGGGGTTATCTGCAGAAACATGTTGATATTCTACTGGTTGAATACCAATATATAAATCATCACCAACTCTATAACCTTCCCATACTTCTATAATCCAATCCCACTCTACACTTATTTCATTACCAATTGGTTTATAAGTTTCATCAACTTTTATTTCTTTCTGTTCACCATTTTCATCTTGAATTGTAACGAAACCAATTTTTTTAAATGATTTCCAACATACATGATACACTGTAATTGTATCACCACTTTCAAATGGAGTATGATTAATATGCATTTTTATATGATTATAATCATCTTTTGGTCCACGATCATCACCATGACTACCTGGTTTGCCTTGTACTAGATCTAGTACTTCATCTAATTGTTTCTCAGTCATTTTATCATAAAAACGATCATATACATCTGAGTAAGACATAAACATCTTACGACAACACCATGATGCTTCATGTATAAACTCTAAGTCTGCTGATGATTCATAATCAAAGTATAATGGATTTACTTTTTCAAGTATTGGTTCTCCATTAACAATACCTACATAATAAATTTCTTCACTACTTATTAAAGCGTCTTTCCAACCTTTAATAAATTCATGATCTATGTTATTTTTACGTCTAAGATAATTTATAGTATGGTATGCAGTAGTTTCAGCGATATCTTTATAATCTCTAGTAAGATATCTTTGAATTGACTCTGGTTGCATTATTTCTCCAGATTGTAATGCTTCCTGATATCGTTTTTGTTCTTCAGGACCCATCTTTGCCATCATACTTGCTTGTACATAATCAAGGAGCATTTGTTTAGCTTTATCTTGTACTTCACCAGTTGCAATATCACTAGTACGACACACTTTAAAATTAAAAGGTCGTTTAGTTTCTTCACCTATTAATAAATCTATTTTAGGTCTAATTATATTATAGTCTTGAGCAGTTGCTGGAAATCCATCATCTTGTTTGAATGGATTAGTAACATACTTTAGATCTTTCTCATTATAAATACTATTATATAGATCGTAATAAGTTTGCATTTCATCAACTCTAGTTCTATCTTGTCCATTTCTAGCAGATTCACCAGAACCAATGATATAGTCTACACATGTTTCTTTCCATTCATCATTCTTCTTAGATAAAGATAATTTCTGTACAGGAAACGTATTAGGATTGTGTCTCATAATTAAAAAGTATATATTTCTTCAGTTGTTGTGTTTGTTCTATCATTATCTATTGAATCATCTTTAGTATTACCCCACCAAGTATCACTAAAAATAGGACTCCCAAATAAATCTAATTTCTTTTGTACCTTCTTTTTATCTTTTACATGAAGGTTGTGTAATTGTTCTCTGTAGACCATTAGAAGTCCAAATGCGATTACTCTATCGAAATTGCCAGTGTCATTATAACTAATGAGTTCTTCAAGTAACGGTTCAGATAATAACTTTGTTAAGTTCTTTTTACCAGGCGCATATTCCTCACATAACCATTCTTTAATTAGACCTTCCATCCAATCTTTAATGGGTTTGCTCATGTGGATACCTTTCTGTCTATTTACTCCAGATTTACCAACAATATCCTTAATAATATCAGGTTGATCTGCTAATAAATAATCACAATGTTTAGAAGTAAAGTATGGGAATATACCTTTACGTTCATTTTCATAAAGTAACCTAGCATTATAATACACCAATAACTTACGAACGTTTTCGTAGTACGCCTCAGCTGTTTCTGGTCTACCTGTATATTCTGCAACAGGCATCTCATAATATTCTTCAAAACTTTGAATACGTTTGTATATAAAAGTGGAACCTAATGAATTAGTACCAGACTGATCGTGATCGTAGGGGTCACAGCCAGCAATATATAAACCTATTGGTGGATCTTTCATAGGATGCTCCCATATAACTATAGAACCAGTAGGATCTGCATCTTTTGGTAATGGGTATTGAGTAATATCACCTGTTTTCTTTGGTATCCATTTTGGAATGCCTTGTTCCCAAACTAGATCACCAATGTGTTTTTGATTATGTAATTTTTTGTTAGTTCTAATGTAAGATAACTGCATTTGCATCTCTTTCTTAGGAAAGATATTACCATTAAACTCTAACATTGCCTCCTTAGGCGTTACTGGACGTTCTGCAACGTATCTATCAATTGCAGTAGTACTTGTAGCAGTTTCAGTTACTTTACGACGTTCTTCTAATATAAATTGTAATGATGGTTTATGAATAGTATTACCATCATTATCCATATAGATCCTATTACCAAATTCATCTCTATTATCTAGATTTGTATATTGTGGTATAAAGAATCCACATTTATTATCAGAATAATCATCATCCCATATATTCTTAAAACCCAAACAGTTATATCCATCTGGATGATAAAACATATCCTTTAATGTAGCAAAAGCAGAACCTTCATCACCACCTGTACCCCATACAATCATTAATCCAAAGGTAAGTCCATCTTGTTCTACAGATGGTCTAGCGATTTGCCATGCTGCACCTAATTCTGAGAATGTACCACCCTCTTCAAATAGAATTAATTTAGCACGTTTACCACGTAGTGCATCAGGGTTATCTTTTAGTGACACTCCAATAATTTCTGACTTATAACCACATTCTATTTTATTACCAAACTCATCAGTAATGATATAAGCAGCTCTACGACGCATTGTAGTACTCACTGTACGTTTCTTACCCCAAGCTGTGTTCTTATCAATAAAGTCCATATATTCCCAAGCTTTGGTAAGTATACCATCTTCAGTAAGATACTGTTTATTTGAAGCATAAACATATGTCTTTGAATTAGGAATAAGATAATAATTACGGCAGGCCATTGAACCGCCTTTATATGAATATCCCTTTCTACGAGATTTAATTACACATAAGTGTTTACCTTCATCTTCAGCTAATTGCACAGAATTATAATAGTAATAATCATAATCATAGAAGTCTGGAAATGTTAATTCACTACCTCGTTTATTATGTTGTTTACCATCTTTATCTACAGTAAGTCTATTCACAATTCGTAGAATAGGACAGTAATTCAAATAGAAATAATAATATCCAGTGATGCGATCACCATCGGATGCAGTATACCCATTTATACATCTTTCCTGTTCTTCTTCCCAAAATTTGATATATTCGGTAGTTCCTCTAGGATATGAACAGTAAACCCCGCTTCGAATATACTCCAAAGCAGGGCCTCTAAATTTATCACTATTTTTGATCTTTTTAGTGAAATCAACCATATTAGTTTACTTTTTAAATAGAGTCTTAATATAAGTTTTTACCTTTGTAAAAAACCCTACTTTATTCTGTTCTAACCAATCTAAATCATTATTGTTTAATGTTAAACCATTAGCTTTCTTTGCTTCTGCAATAACTAATCCTGTTGGTTTATCTTGAGTAAAGTCTAATATAATCTTATTATTAGCACCAACTTCATTAACATTAACTGTATTTTCCAATGTAGTATCTACTACAGAATTATTCTTAGTCTTTGTCATAATATCTTAATTTTTAATTTAAAACGTTTTAATTTCTTTTTGTTTTTATTTGTGTACTTCAATGTACAACTTTTTACTTCCTAACTTGTTCAAACCAACTAACTTCAGCACCACCCCTTGCTCGTTCTGATTCTGATTCTTCAACCTTAACTGCCTTCTCTAGATTCTTTAAACTAGTAAACATATCAGCAACTTTAGCCATAGACATCATTATCTTTTGTACTTTACCGTCATCTAATTCATCTGCTAATGAATTCTCATAGTATTCTCTAATAGAGTCTATCTTTTTTCTAGAGCTCATTAAGAATCTAAGTAGTAAAGAATTTTGTAAAGTTTCATTAAATTCAGTTTCAACTAGTCTAACCTTATCTGGTATTATATAAGTTTTATCATCAAATACATCCAACTTTACCTTAGGTTCCAATTCAGAACTTGAGTATGCTTTTACATATGGCGAATCATAATAGTTTTTAAAAATAACAAATGTTATCCACTTATTAACTAGATCTTTATCATCTTCAGAATCCCATAACTTATGAAAGAATGGTAATCCAAGTGCATCTGGATGGATTACCACTTTACCATCTTGTATATCAAAGAACTTCATAATTAATTAGAACATGATTCTGTACAACATTCACCAAGTTTTTTTGACTCAAAGTCTTTTTTAGATTCTTCTAATATTTCAGTATGTCTCCTATTAATATATTTACCAAATGTAGAATCTCTTTCAATAACCAAAATTTCTCTAACACGATCTTTATATGGTAAATTTTGAGTTTCTTTTGTTATTGAATACACCATAATCACAGTATCCCCCGCATTTACTTCATAAGTTTTACCAGCATATTCTAATAAACCATCTTCTTCAATAAACCAACTATAATCAATTTCTATAGGCGCTCGTTCACACACATCAAAATTTAAAGTTTCAACATTAATTTTTAATAAGGTATTTCTATTTTTATTAGTTAAAATATACTTCATAATATTATTCTTTAATTTCATTATTGCTTACTTCAGATTCAACAGTTTCATTCTTCTCAGTAGAACCAAAACCATCTGTATCTCTATCTGACTCACTAAGTTCATCTACAAATTCAGTATCATCTAATTGAATTGGTACAATAACTAACTGTGCAAACTTCTCACCTGGCTGGTATACTGAAGGAATGGCATCTGTAGTAATCTTAAACTTACTAATGATTTCACCTCTATAACCAGAATCAATCACACCTACTGCATTAACTAGAGTAATAGACCTATTCGCAATTGAACTTCTCATAAACAATAACCCAACAAATCCTTCTGGAATCTCCACTGCAATATCAGTATGATACACTAGAGTTAACTTACCACTAGCATCTACTTCTTGAGTAAGCCTAGTTGCTGTTAAATCTAGTCCCGCATCTGTACTATGCGCTCTTGTTGGTAATACTCCCTGAGAAGTAATTGTAGTTTCATTACCTTCTTTATCTTTTACTGTATAATCTAATTTTTTAAACTTAATCATTTCTTTTATTTTTTTATTCTTTTATGTTAGTATAACCTGATACATTTGGCATTTCTTCCATTCTAATTGCTTTTATCGAAGTCTTACCTTCTAGTAAAGCTTTTGCAATACGATGCCAACCATCACATATAATACCATCATCATCTATTAATATTGGATACTTTAAATCAGTATTATTTACTCTTTGTGCATGATAAATAAAATCACTAAAACTATCTACAACAAAAGGAAATTTCTTTAAATTTACGCATGCCAATGGCATATCAAAAGTCTTATAGTCTTTTCTTTTACAAAATGCCACCATTGTTGCAGCATCCCATTTCATATTATCATATTGATAACTAGATTGATCAAAACCACATTTAGTTATATTGACTTTAGGATATACATTATTATTTTTCTTCATTGATAAATTCTTCTTTACAAACTTTAATAAACTTTTTTACAACTTGCGCATAGTCAGTACCACTTATTATATATGAACCAACACGAAGAGTATGTATTGTAGGTCTTTCTGGTTTATTAAATATATCTTTTGTAAGATCTATTAAAGATTTATTTGTTATAGTATTAGAATACTCAACCATATTTGAATTAAGAATATCCATATTATATCAACCTTTTGTTAAACTGTAGTCGTAACCTTGTTTAATTATAGCACATTTTTCTATCTTACCATCCACTTTAATCTCTTTATCACCAGTATGCAAATAATTTTGATCACCTAAAGTTTCTTTAGTATAATTAACAAATGTATCAATATTATTATGGTCCAATTCTTGTTTTTTAGTGCAACTTAAATTTAAATCACTAATTTTTGTAGTATCTTTTAATTCTTGTTTTCTATACCATAACATTGTTAAAGCATTCCATGCCACTTGTGCCAAATGATAACATCCTGTTTCATCATCAAAATCTTTAGTTTCAGACTCAAGTAAATGTCTTAATAAAGCACCTTTACAACGATTCTTACCATCATCTATTTGCTTCCAACTTTCTACAAAATACTTCTTTGCACCTTCCCCATATATTTTAACAAGATCTTCAATTAAGTCTAAAGGTAATAATTCCCATCTTAATTTACCATCGATACGATCTTTCTTAAAATCATTTACCTGCATCTCTTTGTCGTTGTTTTGTGGTAGCATAATAATTCTTTAATTTAATTTTAAATAGATAAGCAAACATTACTGGTGTAAGATCATTGGGATCTTGCATTACTTTATTCGCAAATTTAAATGGACTATTACATATAACTTCTATTACATGTTGAGGTAAACTATACTTACTTCCTAGTTCCTGATATATGTTTTGTTTCTTTGCCATCTATTACTTTGTAATACTTGTTCTTAGCAATGTCATCGATTCTAAAAGTATCTACATTTGTAATTGTCTTTGGTCTAATAAGATTAATAATTTCTACTGCAGATAAACTAGCATCATCTAGTAGTAACTCTAACTTTGCTATTTCTACTTTAGAATAATCTTTCTTAGGAGTATACCACACTCCATTATTATCATGTATAAGTTCTCCTAGAGTAAGACACAGACTATTAAAAGGTAACTCTTTACCAAGTACTTTGTATATTAATCTTTTGATACAGTTATACCTTTTTTCTAAAAGGATCATACCTGGCTTTATTTCACTATTGTTCATTTGTTTAATTTTAATATTATTGTTATCTGTACTCTATCCACAATGATCTCTGGTATTAACATTTTGTTAACAAATAACTCATCTTCAACTTTACCTTGTACAAGTAAACCTTGTTCTTTAAATCTCTTAATATACCTACTTAGATTATCTCTAGTAATATGCATACTTTGAATTATAAATTTACGATTGATTGTATTTGCAACATTCTTACTTATTCCAGGAAACTTCTGATACTCTATGTCTAGTTTAACAAACGTAGCCATCAGTTCTAATTCCCTGTCTGTAAGATTTAATATACCATTTAAGGACTTTAAAAACTCCTTATAAAGATCACTGTTTGATACAGTTTTTACTAATTTATTCATTAATAATATCTTTAATGTGGTTAAGTACTTTCAATAAATTATAATGTACGGTATCACTTTCAACTTTAACACACGGTTGAATCTCACCTTTATCAAACTTATTTGCAATAACTGTATTATCTTTCTTACAGTTCTCGATCTGCTTATAAACAAAATCACTTACTTCTTTCAGTTTATTCACTTCTGGAGTAATAACAGGTTCTGCTTTTATCTCTTTAAGATAACCTTCTTTAGCAAGAATATCTACAATAGATGGTACTAGTTTTATATCTTCTAAAACCTTATAATCACCATTAGAATATGTCATACATAGTACATATGTATCATTATCTTCATCATAGCAAAACACATCGTTAAAGTCAGCAAGACCGAATTCTTTAATTACTTTAAAATCACTCATTTTATTAATTATTTAAATTACACATATAGGCTGTATAAATATCAGAATGAAACCAATGTTCTCCTCTAATCGTATTGGATTGATTAATCATAAGCATCTCCATTGTTTCTATTCTACGTTTAAATTCTTTATCTTCAGTCATATTAGTTTGTTTTATATCTATAACGCAAGAACCGCTATAATGTTGTACTATGTTAACAATTAAACGTAAAAAAGGCTGGATAACTTAATACCCAGCCTAGTATAACACACAACCTAACACTAACTATAACTAATCTTTTATTGCAACAATATCAAAAGGTTTAACCAATTGTGAATCTTTAAACAAATCAAAATCAATTGCAAATTTCTTATTATAAACAATTCTTGTACCAATATAAACATTATCACAAGCACCTTGCAATGGTAACTTAAGTACAATACCTTCTTTAAAATTAGACTCTACTTCTTTTGTTTCAGTTTCTGTGTCGAATCCTTCTATACCATCTTCATCTTTAACACCATTAGGTTTCATAGTAGTAATATCTTTACTAACCATAATAGGTTCTAATGGTTTAACTAGAAAACAAGTAATAGGACTATAACCAATACCAGCAATAACTTCTTCCAAAAGGGGATCTTTAATTTCTTCCATAATATATTATTTTATATCAATAACGTAATTTAATCGAGAAGGTTGCTTATTTCTTTATTAACATTAGTAAAATAACTAACAAATTCTTCTTCTGTTATCTCATTAATTATCTTATCTGGATAGATATATTCAACATCATTAGATATACTATAATCAATTATACCCTTTGAACTAGTGTATTTACTTATCTTAATCGCAGTATATTCTAGATTAGGTAAATCAATATCCTCACAATCTTCTATAGGTTTGTGTTCAATTCTATTTAATAACTTAATTAATACTTCATAGTTATTAGTCTTAGTTACGAAGAAACATTTACCAGATAAATCTATATCATTTATAAGTTTACGCATCTCATTGTTAATATTATTCATCTTATCAGATGCAACTTTATATTCAATATCCAATTCCTTTATTCTTGCTATACTATTTTCCATCTTTATCTTTTATTAATGATTTTACCATCCATATCATATTTGTATTATCTTTATTTTCTTTATAATCAATATATGAATTTCTTTTATACCAGTCATACATCCATGACATCTTTCTTACATATAAATAAGAAAATGAAGCACCTAATAATCTTCCAATTTCTTCTAATAATGTTATTAATTTTGTACCAATACCTTGTTTACGGGAATCTTCTGATACACTTAACCAATCTAAATATACTGAAGTGTCGTCATCATTATACCAATATATACGAGCAAATGCTAATCCATGTTCTTGCATTATTAGAATTTCTTCACCCCATTCACTATCATTATAATGCATAATAAATGGTTTAGTTAATTCTTTAATTTTATCAAGATCTGTTATTTTCATTTTTTCTAAAAATAGAATTATTTTCTTGGTATATCAAATATGCCAAATGTGGACAATCTCCACGTTGTTGGAGTTTGATTACTCTAATTTCATATTCTGTCATCTTCTACCTTTTATTAAAATATAACCACCTGTGCAACATATATGTCTAGCTAAATCTGGGCATATTGGCATTGTCTCTTGTTTATTGTAGATACAACCATCGCACCAACCATGTTCTTGTTTAACTACCTTTAGTTTAGTACCGTCTATAGTAACAGAACCTTTCCTAATTGCTTCAATTGCCTCTGGTTCACCCATTGTGTTTCTTAACTAAATGTAAAGTAACATGTCCAACTGTACATACATCTATTGCTTTTGTAGGGCAACCACTATTAACAAAATGACAATCATTACATCTATTATCTATTGCTGGAGTAAGATTATATATTTTACTACCTATCTGTACATATCCTGATTCAACGGCTTTCTTAACTTGTTCACTATTCATGTTATACTAATATTATGTTTACTCTAGAGTAAGAGTATTATTAAACTGTTATATACTGTCTTTAACGTATAGAATAACCTAAGGTTGCTAATCCATAAAATATTATTATTATTTAATAGACTATTAACATATATTTAACATTCATTAACGGTTAAGATACATAAACAATTGGTTTAGTAAACGTGTGAACCTATAAAATAATTTTTTTAAAATAAAAAAAAGTTATCAGATTAACAAGTGTGTGAACCTGTACACAAATCACTCCCCCGGGTTAGTAATTGGAGGAAGTACCCCTAGTATGGGAACTGACTTCCGCTGTTAGTGGTTAGCTGATACACACTGATAGATGAAATAAACGGATCAGAATAGGGTTGGGCACGTACCATAAACGTGCCATTCTTTTGTAATCAATAACTTAAAGATATGGCACTACGAATTTATGAAACAATTCTACCAATAAATGGTATAATCGTAAAGGCAACTTACACTAGAGTAGGTAGAACACATTCGCTTAACGCTATGCTAACGTGGGTTAATCGTGAGTTAGAGCTATGTATGGGTTTATACGCGTCTACATTTGAGGTCTATGACCAAGAAGATGAAGATGTTATAACTGAAGCTATATATAACGGAGCAATTGCAGTAGGTGCAACATTCCCTATATATGCAGATTCAGAGAACCTTACATTAGTATGTGGTAGTTTCGATGATTAAGATTTAAGCTGTCCCATCGGCTATACGGGGATTATCTATGAAATAAGAGTAGTTACGCGGTGTAGCTACGTAAAAATATAGGAGGATTGGATATGAAAAAGCAATGTAAGATTGTAGAAATGAAATGGGGTCAATGTGACCTTTATGCTAATGGTGTACAAGTAATGAACGGTGCAACACCAGCGAAGCAAGACTTCGTAACAATTAAGACCGTTGATGCATCATTAAAGGGTGCTAATAAGTTTGCAGCTAGCGCAGCAAGCCTATCTTACACATTCAACATCATGACTGGTGGAAGCCAGGAAATGGTTGACAGTATCAAGGCTGAAGTTAAGGTAGGAGACATGGTTGATTTGATCGTTGATCGTGTTGAAGTAGCTCCATTTGGACGTGTATGGGTATCTGGTGATCGTACCGGAACTGATGTTTGTGATAAGGATGGTAAACCCATTAAGTTCACGAGTATTCAGATTGTCAGTCCTTTGTTGGATCTTGACACTCAACGTGAGGCTGAACGCCAACGTGCTAGAGGTGTTAACAATGGTTCTATGTTTGAATGGGATGAGTCTGAAGAGATGACTGCAGAAGAGATCGCAGCGAAAGCTGAGGCTGAACATGCTGCAAACCCATTGAACAATGTAGCTCCACCTGCACCACAGAACGGTCAACAACAACGCCGTCATTAGTTGTAATGAACCCTGACCAGCAATGGTTGGGGTTTTTCTAAAGTAATCTAAAAATCTATATAATATGTTAGTAGTAGTACTAGTGTACATGCCAATTGCATGTGCTATCATTGAAATCACCAAGTGGGTGTGGCACAAAATGGGTAATTAATTACCTTTTTTTAGCCCTTAACACACTGTATCACTAATACCGAGATCCTCCTTATACTGAAATATATTTCAACACCGAACTTTTTTTCATTGTTAGGCAATCTTGTATTAAACGAAGGAAACTGTTTATGAATTTTAAGGATTCGTGTGCATATATGCAGGTACGTCTACACCCAACCCGTAAATAAGCCCTTCGTTTATATCTACTTTATTTCTATTCTTTGCTTTAATATATAGCTTAACTTAATAATTAATCTTATGAACAATGAAGAAACTTTAAAAGAACAAATGTTACTATATATCTGTAAGCGTCATGAAGATTATGGTAATGGTATAATAGTAGTAGCGGCAAAGAACGCTTTTAATGCCATGAAGATAATTAGGTCATATACAACTGAAAAGTTCTTAGATAAAGATCTTGAACAAATAGTAGGTGCTACTTACGTTGGTACAGAACATGTCATCACTGAACAAAGTTATATGGAATAACTATTTTTATCCACATCTTTAAGATAAACTAAATAAACGTTGCAGACACTTGCAATATAGAGTATTCATATTTGCCTATAAATGGCGGTATGACTCCACTGTGAGTAAAAATATATCTATAAAGATTAAACATAGTTGCAATACTATGTAAGTGTATAATAAGTTGTTCGGGATACTATAATTTAGTATTTACAGAATTCATAATCGGTACTTTAAGCCGATTAACTATAAACTCTTTAATAATCATATCAAATGAAAAAAGAAATTAAAATTTGGCTATTAGCATTCTTTATGTGTATTGCTACTGTATTAAATATAGGAATCGCATTTGGTTGTATCTTCTCAACTTTAAATCATTTTGGTATTACAACTAGACAACCTCGTTTTGCTTGGAATCTACCAGAAGCATTGTGTTTTCTAATTGTATCAGGTTATGGTATTATCATGACTATTTTATACTTAAAACACAAATAGTATGGAAACAAAGATAAGTAAAAAACAGTTGCGTTACCTTATGCCAGAAAAACTAATTAAGTTTTTAAAGAAAGAAAAAGCATTATGTGCGTTTATCAACAATATGACAAAACGTCTTAGAGAAGTAAGTTCAGCTGATGCAGAATGCAGAATTTATAATCTAACCACAGAATGGGCAATTGTATATGCATTTAGTTGGTCAAATACACCAGAGACATCTGGAAGACGTTATGATTTTTGGAATGATGTTCATGACAAATGGCTAAAAGAATTTAATCATGAGTAGAAAACAAGACATGGCAAGAATGCGTAACTATAATAAGATGCGTATTTTAGGTATTATAGCTAATCTTAAAACGATTAGGAATTCACATACTAACGCTTATGATAGAGTGCATGATACAGTTGAAAAAACTAATATAGATCTTGCTATTATTGATTTAACTAAAATGATCGATAATTGGGATAAAAATACTAGAACAAAGATTGATAAAATAATTGTTCAAAAATAAGTTTCTAGCCCATTTTATATAAAGTGGACTTGTCCTAAGCATGACATAAAACTGCTAAGTAACAATTAATTCATCATCAAAATGAAACAATTTATTTTATTATTACTAGTTGCTCTAGTAACTTCTTGTAATAGTCATAGTTTAGAATTAACAACTTTAAATAATATGACATTTATAGAGAAATCTTCTTTACCAATTGTGCATCTAGAACGAGGTAATTTTTTAATAGATACCGGAAGTAATTCATCTTGGTTATCAATTGAATATCTAAATAGTATTGGGCATTATACTCCAAATAATACAAAAGCTTTTGCAAGTATTAATTATAACTTAGAATATCAAACTTCTACAATAAATGTAAAAGTAGATAGTATTACATATAAGTTTAAAACAATATCTATGCAGAATTTAAACTTAGCATTAGGAATAAAAATAATTGGTATACTTGGTTCTGATTTTCTAAGAGATAATCAGTTAATAATTGACTATAAAAATAATTCAATTCATAAATAAAATGAGTCCTACAGAACTAAAAGAAAGACAACTTCTTAGACAATTACCAAATGATTTCATTGAATTTATGAAACAAGAAAAAGTTTGGGATAGATATAAGGAAAATGTTTATGATCATGCCAAAAAAATTGGCGCAGATGTCTTATTAAAGATAATCTTAGATGCTGACATTCATATTCTTAATGTTTCATTTATATGGAAAGAAACAGAAATTAGAAATGAAGGTTTTGAATTCTGGAAAAATATCTATGATAAATGGCTTACTTATAATCGTCAACCGGATTAATACGGTCAAACAAGGGTAACCAAGCCTTGCGTCTACTATAATATTGTTTAATGCAGCGCGAATACACAGTGACAAGCCTGTTGAATGCAGAGTCAACAATAATAATAGATTATTTAAGTATGAAAAGTTTATACACAAAACGAATTGTAATACATAAATAGTACTATTATAATCTACGTAGTAAGGGTGATCTTTCCATTAGATCAGTGTAACCTTAAAGAGAAATGGATATAACAAAGATGAAAAGACACAATCTTGTTATAAATAGAACCTATTCATTTTTAATTAGAATAGTTGGTCTTCTCTAAAGTATACTAGAGCAGTAAGCTTATCTATGGGTTATCATAGAGTATACAAAAATTAAATAATGAGAGCAGCTGCTAGATTTGCAGAAGGCCCCTAGTAACAAGCTAGGCAACCCAATGAACGGGATGTAGCTCAGCAAGAGTTATTTGAGACAAAATGGCAGTCTATAAAATCGCCAACAAAAACTAAGAACAAAGTAACCAAAACTACAAAGTAGTGTTAAATATAACTAAATGTGGTTTTGGTATTACTTTGAGACCTGGGATAAGTCTATAAACTATCCTGTACAACTGTGAGAATCAGTAACAAGCATGTGGGGCTTATATCTTACTATAAGTAAGTATTAGTGCAGACATTAAAATCATGTATTGGAGATTGTGTGTATACAAGGTATACAAAACGCCAATTAAAACTCGTGAAGCCATAACAAACCTTGGCTAAATTATAGGATGTTCCGACTCCTATTGTCTCTATTATGGTTAGCATAGACCTGATATGTCTTAAATCTATCTGGAAAGCGCATTAGTTTAGTGGAAGAACCTATTGTTTTGGCGAATAATAGTACACCTGTTCGATTCAGGTATGCGCACTTGTTTCGTCCTGCCAGATGAAATGGTTTTTACAAAGTCATGTTTAATACACTGCACTTGAAGTTTTAACCGCAAATCTATCAACTATAACTGCCAGTTGAGAATATTTGAAATAAAACTTAAATTGAAATTTTAATCAATAAAATATATGAAAAAAGATTTAGATGAAGTACTTACCCTTATTAAGGGTTTAATTGAAATTGATAATATGGTTACTAAACAAAGTGAATGTATTGACAAGCTTAGAGAAACACATCCATCAATTGGATTGATCAAAGAACTTGATCATGTTGAAAATGCTATAGATGCCTTACAAACAACTATAGATAGTGTTTATTACAATCTTATCGGTGAATAACTATGTCAGTTTGTAATGCCTATATAAAAATTGGAAACAAAACCTTTGGTTTATGTGAATTTCCAATTATTAGTATAGATCATAATAAAATTGTGATAGGTAGTAATAATACTTTTGATATTGGTAATATATTGCAAGCTTTAAAGAAGCAGCATATTACAGTATCTATAAAGACTAAAGTGGAGATAAAGAATCTAACAAATGTTAACAAAATACAAAATTGGTTAATATTTGAAAACGTTTTACCAATAATTATAGGAACATGTCAAAAAGATTAATCAGAAAAAATGGACACAGTTACATTCGCGTCTACTCCTGCACCAAGTAGTGGAATGCTTTTATTACTTGCAGTAATTAGTGTATTATGCTATCTATTAGTTTATTATATTGCTAATAAAGCATTTGGTAAATGTAAAATGATAGTATATGCTATTACTGTAGGTTTGGGTTTAGGCTTATCTATCATTATAAACTTTTTTGTTTATACGTTATTAATTTAAATTCATATCAAAATGAAAAATCCATCAGAATTAGTTGGGAAAGTTGTTAAAATTGAAGATGTACATTATCTCGTTGATAAAGTAGCAGTAAGTGATGGCGCTATTGGTTCTGTACAAAAGTTTGTAGTTACACTTATTGCTCTAGATTTTCTAACAGAAATAATTCAAGATACAAAAAAAGAAGACGTATCAGTAGAGATCCCTAAACTTAGAACATTTGTTCTAAGCAACGTAAAAGGATTCACTTTTAAACTTTCAGGAGATATTTGTCATGCAAAACTACAAATAGTAAAAGCATTTAAATATGTTTCTGGATTAGGTTTAAAAGAAGCAAAGGATATAGTAGATTCTATGCAATTAATAAACGAAACATCGTCTTATTATTCATTTAAATATGAATTTCCAAAAAATAAGTTTAAGGAAGATTCGTCTTTAGATGATGTACAAAAACTTCGAATTAAATGGCAAGACGTGATGCGACGTGAATTACAATGTAATCTTTCAGATATAAGTATATCTATTTATTAATTAACATTTATCAAAAATGAAAAAGTTACTTGTTTTGATTTGTGGTCTTTTGACCATAATTTCGTTGAGTTCTTGTGATCACTATTGGTGGGACAAGAAAGAAGTACCAGTTGAAAAGACTGATACGATTATTAAGCAGGATTCTGTAGCAAGAGTGTCGCGTTTACAAGAACGTGCTAATGAGTTACAGGAACGACAATGTTTGGATACTTATTATAGTATACCAGATATGGCATTTATGGCAATTCTCATGAAAACCGGGGAGGATGCCAGCAAAGTTGCAATCGTTAGTGAATATAACTCTAATAAAGTATATTATGACGGTATAGTATTAGCAACTTATGCACAGAAAGGAGTACAGGCCATTAGGGATGATTCTATTGAAAAGGCAGTCGCGAGCATTGCGACGCCTAAGAAGTAAATATCCAGGTTAATACTACTATTAGACATATCTTACTTGTGAAAGTAGGATATGCCACTGATTTATAACAACCATTAGAAAATAACAAACTTGTGGGGCGTAAATTTATTCACATTCAGACGTAATTCCATGGAGTAATTCATGTCTACATTAAAGTAGATGGTTACTTAAAATACGTGTGGTGCTCATCATGGAGAGTTAATGAATAAATAATCGTGCGGGCTATAAAATCAAGTACACCAGTAAGACAATGCAGATAGTCTGAGAATGTGTTAAAACTTATATATCTGTTTTATATTAGATTAGTAAGTTGTCTTTAGACAATCTAGCTTAGTGCTAATAGGTAATCTTTATTTCGAATGTTTAGATTCGTTAGGTAGTTTATAATAGATTATAAGCGTATAATTGATGTATAAACAAAAATTACTTACTTAATTAGAAAGTCCTAGTAAGAGGCAAGCCGTTATTTCTGAAGTTTATAAAAATAATAATAACATTTTAAATCAATTAAAAATGAAATTAAGACAAATCGTAATTTTGATTCCTGAAAATTGGACAGAGAATCAAGCAAAAACACAGATTTTACAATTTGTTTCACATGCTTATTCACATCCTGAAATTATTGATTGTGGAGAACTTAGTATTTCTGTTCAAGATGTAGAAATTATACCAGTAATTGCTGCTAAACAACAGCAGGCAGTTGAGGCTAATATTGAACAACTACTCTCAAGTTTGATTTCTGGAGTAAACAACAAGCGGTTCACTGCTAAAACTCAGTATGGAAAAGTTAGAGCGTTCCTTACTAAAGATAAGAATTTTGTAAAAGCTCTTATTACAGCTGGAGTTTTAAATCCTGAAAGTGTGCAAGTTGCAAATATTGGAAACTTACTAAGTGAATTTGATCTTGAGTATTTACCTGCAATTCTAAAAGAGTTAACAAATGTCTAAAACATTGAAAGATTCAAAAGAAAAGAAAATAGAAGTTCAAGTTAAACGTGCTTCTGAAGGTCGTAAACTAAAAATGCAACCTTATAACCGTAAAAAAGTATAAGTTATGATTAAATATGCTGGTATATCTTTTGTTGCAAAACCAAAGTTTGAACAGAATTCATGTAAAGGTTGCCATTGGTATCCTACCTCTAAAGTAATATATCGTGAAAAGTATTTAGTATTTTATCCACATAATTCAATAGAAACATACTTGTTAGCAGGTTGCTTAAAAATGCATGAAGGAAACAAAGGTTCTTTATGTCAAGACTTAAATATTATTTTTGTAGAACAATAATCTATCAAAAGATGAAACCAAAAGTTAGAAATCTTAGTAGAAATACTAAGTCAATTGCAAGAAGAGCAATTGTTCAAAGTGCATTAAATACTGGTTCAAAAGAGATCCCAAAAGTTATTATATTAGCCATTAAGAGGTCTTTTAAGACATTCAAAGCTGGTATTAATAAGTATAATCTAGAACGTGGTATTTCTGTCGTAAACAGCGATGATATCGCATTACAGAGAATGCTCAAAAAAGAGCAAAATATCAGTTTGCAAAAAATATATCTGATGCATTTAGAAGGAATTGCTACAAGTAGATCTTCAATGTATGTTTCTAAAGAACATAAAGAGAACAAAAAACTTGAACGAGCAATTGCCCGTGAAAAACGTCAAGCAACTTATCAAGAGAAGCTTAACAGCCAAAAACAACTATCTGCATAATGCAATAGTATATTATTCAATAATTAGTTTTATATGAGTAAACACTTTAAACGAAAGAAATAATCCAGACCCCTAACATCGAAAGATGAGTACATTCAACGTATACCTACTAATGTAGTTAATGAAGGATAAGGGATTCCTCCTAATAAGTCCTACGAATCAGAGGCTTTCGTTTTTTCAATTAACATTTTTATTATTAACATATTAAATATCAAATTTATGAACAAATTTAATTTTGGATTTCAATTTCACATGTTATGTGCAGAAAACACAGGTGATAATAGTGGTGAATCTTGTGCTGACATTGATGGTTTCTCCAAACCGGGTAAAACAATTGCTGAAAAAGCTGCAGCAGAATTGTTAAAAGAACAAGAAGCTGCAAAAGTTGATGCAACTAAAAGACAACTTGCCAAAGATAGTTACAAACAAGGCCTTGAAAAACTCCTTTTACGTAAACAACGCGCTGAAGAGAAAGCACAAAAAGAGAAACTTGCCGCAATTACTGAAGAAAATAAACTATTTGCTTCCGGAGATGGTGATATAAGAGATCACCAGACAAAACTTGGTAAAATTCAGGAAACTTATGATAAAGCTATAGGTGAAGCTTATCGTGAGTATGATAAAGCCCTTGAAAATTTGCGTAAATCAAATCCAACTGGTTACGATGCTTACCGTGGTTGGTAAGAAATAACTATCAAATATTTTATCATAATAGATAATTTATTTACTTCCTTAGTTAAGTGCCTTAGTGCCAATAACTACTCGTATTATTCGAGGTATATGAATTAACATATAGTTACATGCTTAATGTAGTAACTGGAAATTAATATGCCACTGATCATGTGCTAAAAGATCATTATAAAGTAAAAACAAATAAACATACTCAGGCGTTGCAGAATTGCGTAAATCCCATAGTTAGTATTCCTTTGTGTAATAGTCCTTTATGGCATACAACTTTATAACTCATTATTTATAGTGAGAAATCTTAGCACTAATTCAATTAGACAACCCTGTTGTACTTTATGTCGAAGGATTCTCTATCAAAGAACAATAATGTTATATTATGTGCTTAATGCCAATACTAAATTCTTACTTCAATATATTCGTGGTATCTTATAAGATGAAAACGTTTAAAAGTTACAATTTAGTATTATAGTATAATATTCTCATAAACTAGTAGACTTTGATCAGTCTACTAGTTACAATTGACTGTTAGGTCATTGAATCAGTCGTTGGGAAACGAGTTCGACTCTCGTCATCTCCACTAGTTTTTTAATTAAGGGGATGCCTGGTTTTGACCACGACAATGTGAAAATGAATAGGTCAATAAAGCCCGTAAATGGCAAAACTTTCGTAACTGATTACGTACGCCTAAGTGCATAAGTAATCAAAGTGTAAGCTACTAAAGTGCTGGAGATAGATTAGCTTAGATGGATAAAGCACAGCACTGATAAAGCTGAGACCATGGGTTCGAGTCCCATATCTATCACAATGTATATTATTCCAAGAAATAGGGCGCTTTACTGCGATATCTTGAATTTCAAATCCCTAAACTTACATTAAGTAAGGATGTAGTATCTATAGGTAAGAACGTGGAATAAAAAACTATAAAAAGTGTACATTATTTATAGGATACAGAAGATCTTATAGCTCAGCCAGATTAGAGCGATGAATTATAAATTCATAGGTCGTTGGTTTAAACCCAACTAAGATCACAAATAATTTTATGTTAAATCAATTAATTTTAGGATGGAAAAAAGAGAACTGGTTTAAGATCTTATATAAGATCTAATTTACCAATAGAATTGGTAAACTTCTTGAAAAAGAAAGGTATATTGACAGATTTTATTCAAATTTTTTTGAGTGCTACTTCTGGATATATTAATCAAAAAGAAGTATTTACAAGAAGTCTAAGTATATTCCCAAATGGAAACATTCTATTTGAGTTTATAAAGTCTACGGATTTTGGAGAAAACAAAGAATACTGGAATAAACTCAAACTAGAGTATGAGTCTGAATGCGCTAATTCTAAATAAGATGCCTGCAGAATGGGAAACCATTCTAAAAAGACATAAAGTCTTTGGTATTTTTACTAAAATGGTTTATGAACATTCTATTCATAAATCAAGAAGATATACCAATTGGTGTAAAGAGAACTGTATAGTTCTTAGACGTACCTTAAATGGTAATTTTCTTAATAGCTTTAATTTAGATAAAGCTGTTGAAGAATATCCAAAGTATTCAAAAGAGTTCTGGATTAATATAGATCTTGAAATAAATCAATTAAAAAACAGTACAAGATGAAAGTTGGACATTGGCTCAAGTTTGAAGAGCCTCATGAAAAAGCAAAGCTTAAAGAGCTAGTTGATGCTGGTGAAAGTAGGATGACAACTGCAAGTAACATAGCAAAAATGTTTAATATGGAATTATCAGATGCATGTAAAGCATATGATGTCTATAAAGAACGTATCGAGAAAGGAGGTAATAATGGATAAAGCTGGTATTTATATCGCTACAGATATTGCTACACAAGTAGACTATCTCATTCATGTTACAGGAGAAGTACCTTGTCTGAAAATAATAAGTGCAATAAACTATTCAATGTTTAAGAACACTGGAGAAGTTACCGCTTATAAAGCAAAAGGAACTGTTATTAGTAAGATTGAAGCAAATCCAATGGAGTATGAGTTTAAAAAGCTTACTATTACTCCAAGAATAGAAATTGCTTTAAACACTGAGAATGAAGATGCAATTGTTAGTACTGAACCTTTATTAACTCTTATAGAGTTTGAAGAGTATTTACAGTGTTATCGTGAAAATGCTTGTAATGAAGCCAAACTGATATCTTATATCATGTTTAATAAAAGCATCAAAACAGCAGAAGCTAAAATGATTGCAAAGATTATCGTAAAAAGAGCAAGAAATGGGAATCAGTAGTGTTTTATTAATCGTGGTCACATTGATTGCGATAATAGTATATTCAGTACAGAGTGCTAGATTGTTAGCACTTAAACAAAAAATAAAGAACAGTACAAGTAATGGGAAATATCAAATCATTCCAATACGTAAGAAAGGTGACGAAACCGTTATACTTGGTTACAAGGTAATGTGTTATGTCAATATTAATGAATCCAAATCATATTTACCAGATAACTGGAGAAAAGTTTATGATTCATTACTCGATCATCCTCTTTTTAAAACAAAGGATGAAGCTACAATCGTTGGTCTAAAGTACTTTATAGTAAAAAACTATAGATTATATGAAGAGTATTTTGATGATCAAGGTGTATGCAATTTAGTTCGTTAATGAACTTAACGGAATATATACAAATTAATTTACCTAAAAAATATCAGAAAAGTGGTTGTGGAAGATTTTGTGAAGACCTACAAGGAATAACAAAACTGTTTTATACAGATTTATTATTTCCACTAGAAGATGATCGATATATAGATATTGGGGGTGCATCCCCATGTAAATATTGGTTACAACCACAACTTCTTTTCTGGCATAAATGGGTAGATGAGAATGTCTTTAGTAATACTAACCTATGTGATACTAATATAAAAACTAATTCAGTTTTAATTAGAATTGCAACGGGAATGATAAATAAATTATCATGTATTACTGAAGATGAGAAACGAAGCTTACATGAGCTTCTTATTGAGTTTTATACGGAACGTAAACGAGTGTATATGGATTACCATTATATGGAAGTATTAGGATTTCCGTTCTAAATATTTGATAGAGGATAGTATCGTCTATCATTTTTAACCAATCTGTATGAATATGAAAGATGACAAGGATCTAATTATTCAGGCAAAAGAGGGTATCGAAGGAGCATTTAGTAAACTATTCGAACAGTATTACAATACAGTTAGATATACTATATACAACATAGTGAAAAACAAAGACATAACTGATGACTTAGTTAGTGTTACGTTTACTAAAGCCTTTCAAAAAATCGTAACTTATACAAATCCTATTTCATTTGAGATGTGGTTAAAGACAATTGCAATTAACACAGCGATTGACTACATTAGAAAGATGAAAAACGAAAAGAGAAATGATTCTATTGATGATATTGACAATCCAATGTCTTTTAATTCACCATTACAATCAGCTACACCAAGTGTAGAAGATGAGATGATTAATAAAGAAGATAAAGATAAATTAATGCAGTGTATGTCTACATTACGTTATAACTATCGCAATATTTTAAAGTTACGATATATAGATGATTTATCATACAAAGATATTGCATCTAACCTTGGAGTGCCTGAGGCCACTGTAAAAAGTGATCTATTTAAAGCACGCCAACGATTAAAGAAATTATTTTTACAAACAAATTAACAAACTCAATTATGTTACTATTAAAGATCTTAATCGTAATATTCTTCTGTCTTCTTATTGCAAGAATAATGAAGAGTATAAAGATGTTGTGGATTTTATTATTCACAGTATTTTTTGGGTTTGCTATAGGTCTCAGCGTTAAAGGTTTTTTCGGTGACAATGCGAAAGAATCTAAGACTATTTTACAGAATAAATGTAATACAACAGCCATGTTGGATTTAAGTCTTCCATTTGTAAAGGAAAGATTAAGTATACCATCGGTACCAACAGGTAAGCTAATGTATCCTATTTATTCTGTAAAATATATAAAGACAAATATAGCAAAATCGTATCAATTACTGACAGGGAGTGACCCTCCTCGAATAAAGTGTATAATGAATTCTTCATAACTACACATTATTTCTAGAGAATTTTCTAAATGTTTAATAACAAGTATAAATTTTAAAATCAATTTAAAAAAAGTCATGGGAAAGAATAAAAAAAGTGCTAAGGTAAACACAGTAAAAGCACCTATAGTAGATACAAAAGTTGAAGAAACAAAGGTTGAAACTGTAGAGACATCTGCAACAGAAGTGAAAGCCCCTGTAGTAGTAGACAAACCAGCTGACGTAAAAAAGCCGGTAATTACCAAGCCAGAGGTTAAAAAACCTCAAGTAAAGAACCCTGAAGAAGCTAAAGCTCCAGCTAAGCCCCAAAAGGTTCATATTCCATCCGTAAAACCTGAAGTCCTACCTTTAGGTACAGTTAATGACAAAAGTCTACGTGCAACCGATATGATCGCATTAGCCGGACTTAATCAGACTGCTATTCGTGAGAATTTATTGGGCGATACCCCAGAGTTAGCAATAGCAATGCGTAAACAGCATGCCATTAGTTTGGTAGCTGCAAATGTATTGGTGATGCAAGAAATGCGTGACAGTGGTCTTGATAAGAAGATCGGAATCGTTTTAAAAGACGAAGACGTATCTAATTTTCTTGAAGCATGTGTTTCGCTTGGAATTACAGGAGTACATCAATTAGAAAATAAAGCTGATCCGGGCCAAACTGAGATTGACTTTACAAATGCAGAAGTTCCTGTAGAAGTAGAAGAAGCGGCTAAAGTAGAAAACAAAGTTCTTGCTAAGCCAAAAGCTGAGTTAGATCCAACAAAAATAACCGATAAGGAAATGCTGCTTGCTGCAGTAAATACAATCCTTACCAGAGAATTTGTAGGTGAAACTCGTAAAACTGGTAAGAAAACTAATGCTGCTGAAAACTTTGTAGCTGCAATGGGTCTTATCTCATCAGTGTATTATAATTGGGCTGAAACCGATGCTGCTAAAGCTGAAGTAAAAGCACAAGATGCTGCTCATTGGGCAAATGAAGTAATTTTACTTACCACTACATTACCATTATCAATTGTTGCAACATGTAGAACTCTACATGTTAATACAGTATCTTCATGCAACTTATTGCCTGCGCATGCTGTATTTAGCACAATGACCAAATCATTGGATTTATCTGACGAGATAATTTCAAAGATTGTTCCGATATTGGTTACTTATGTAGCTAAGGATAAAACTATTGATAAAAAACAACCACTTGATTTTGATTTAGCTGTAAAAAGCTTTTCAAGAACAAACAAAAGTTTAGTTGAAAAACTTTCAACTCCTTATCTTGATTCTTTGTCAGAAGCAAAGGATAAAAATCCTGATAAGATTTATCTAGTTTCTTACAGAACCACTCGTGGAATTGTAAGTAGTAATTATTTCACCAAAGAAGCTCGTGAATTACCAACATTTGAAGAAACTTTCTTGAAGAAAGTTGGTGAGATTGCAAGTTTCTATGAAACTCAATTTCCTGAGCCAGTCGCTGATAAAAAAAAATAAGCGATAAACTAAAGAATGCTGCCATCAAGACAGTTAACTTTGTAAAAACACTTCCATACCCTCTAATTAACTAATTATGAAGGGATTGAATAGAATGTTATTTTTGGTATTTTTTGCAATCGGTATTATTACTGGTTGGAGTACTATAACGAATAACTCCGTATCGGCAAGTCCTACGACTCTGCCGACGGTGTATTTGGAAAGACCAAGTATACCACTAAGCATTAACCCAAGTACTAAACAAAACCAATTTGCGATTAATATCGACTTGGCAAGCCAGATGGCAACAGTAGAAGGTAATGCAAAAAATGTGAATGTTAATGTTACTACTGCTGTGAAAACAGTAACTAAGTACAAGTATGAAACAATTAAAGAGATTAAGTATGTACCTGTGTATATACAAAATCTTGACGCTCCTGTGAAGCCAGAAATCGACAGTTGTATGTTGCCTGGACACATTAGTATTTTAAATTAACTCACGTTGTAAGTGAGCAGTCTCAGAAGATAAATGGGAAGTCTGAATAGAATCTGTAAAAGACTTTAAATAAGCTATAAACAGATAAAGATTGTAACCTATACAATAATTTAGGAAAGGTATTTCTGTGAGAAATGCTATCAATAAACATGATATTAAAAAGGATATAATAGACTAAAATCTAGAGTATGATGTATGATATGATAACTAATTATGATTGTTATTGATCAATCTGAAAAAGTAATTAGATAATGGGAGAGCGTGCATAACCCATAATGAGAACCGACTGGTGATTAAAGACGCAGAATAAATATCAGTAGATATGAAGTCTAAACAAAGCAAGGAGTATCGTTTACTCCTAAAGAACCCGTTTTAGTTCTTTCAAGAACAGAATCAAGAAGGGGCGAAACACGAGTTACAACTGAATACTTTCCAATAGTATTCTTTTATGATGCGCATTTGACAGATAACGTCCTAGTGGAGTCCAAATCCACTTTAAATAAAGAAGTGCTATCTTTAGTGTTCAACGTAGAATTGATACGTTTATGAAGGAAGAAAGATTTTAAAAGTAATGAGAACTGCACTAATTATTTATTGTAATATGGCTGAGTAGCTATGATCCAACGATCGTATTTAAATGAGTAGGAAACGTTTATTACTGTAAGTTGACAGATTACCTGGATTGGGTGCCAAACCCTTACCTAATCGTAAATTAGGTGCTAAACAATAATAATTAACGTAATGGGAGCGAGTACCATTAATTCCCAAAGGAATTGCATAGATTGTGTATTACTCTAGAAGTCGAATTGGAACATCAAAACCAATTAAAAAAGATAATCGGCAAAAAGATGCCTGATGCCAGACGAGAGGGCCATAACTCTGATCTTAATTTAAACAAACTTTTAGCAAGTTTTATAAATAAATACCTTTAAAGAGAACGAACTCTTACATAATAAAATAGACAAAGTTTACCATTTTATAAGATATAAATGGATCGGAACTTTACATTCCAGTAAAGAATGCCTTTTATAAGTTCATAGTCATATGGTTTACCCCATTTCCGCTCGAAGTAAGAACTCGCTAACCAGAACTTAACCTTAACTACATTAAGCACGCTTCATTTGTATGATGAATACAAAGAATGCAATCTTGACTAGTTAATAATAAACCGTTTAAATCGAAAGAAGTCCCCAGATAGTGAAATGCGTATAATCTACGGATATACTGCCATGAAGTCTGTCTTTCGCGTACCAACCGTTATGCAACCATAAGAACTACGTAAAGTATCTAAGTTATAAATGTGAAAGTTTATAATGAAAATATGTAAAGTAAATGCCTAGACCTTCCATTAGGGGCTATTGAGTGAGAATCTCATATATTCGCGTACGTTAAATAAAAAAAATCCATAGATTGGCATAGGTAGTTCCTATGGTCTATAAATTTCTATAATTTTCTGACATCAATTCATGGTCTATGAATTAGATAAGTAATCGTAACATCGGTGAAGCAGAAATCTTTTTATGTTTGGTAACATTTAGTAAAATGACCCTCATACGCCTAGTATGTTGTAAAAGCTTTTGGTATATATTCTCTACCATAGAGATCCTGTATATTGTATTCTCATCAACCCAATGATGATTGCGATATATGTTAAGCTTAAAATTCATAAAATTCACAAAAATATTTCAAAAACTATCTCAAATTAGATATAGGTAAACCCATTCGTGGCTCTCATGCCATGCGTCACATAAGTCCTATAATAATTTCTCAAAAAAAATCGAATATTGCAAAATCTATCCTAGCTTGACAGCACCCAGACTCCCAATTTTAAAGTTAATTCAAACCTTCGAATATAAGATATCGAATAGGGAATTTATTGGACATAAAAAAGGTAAGATTTGCAAAGTTTTTTTATTTCTCGTGTAATTAAATAAAGTAAATAATCGTGATGGGAATCAACCCATAAATCAAAAAGGATATATTATGAATAAAAATCGTATTGCAATCAGCAATTTTGGCGGATTACTTGGTCAATCTTTACTTACAGTTGTTATTGACCCTATTGACAAAAAGTTTAAGGAAAAAATTGCTGCTGATCCAGCAGTAATCAATCTTTCCAAGCCGTTTCCAATGTATGTAATTGAACCATTATTGGTTCAGGCCGTTCGGGCATCTAAAGATGCTAATGGTCAACAGATCATCGTTATCAACGAAGGTATCAATGGAGTAACTTCTGTTGAATTTCCTTTAGCTAAGGGTTTATTAAAACCAACCCGTGAAAACTTTAATGCTGCTATTACAGCTGCAATTGAAGGTGAAACTTCATTCTTCTCTGGGGCAGATTATCCTGCATTGTTCGAGGCAACTGATAAGTTGAACATGCGTAATGCAGATCGTATGGAAGAGCTGTGTAATGAATTGATGGAGCAGAATGCCCTATTGAAGAACTTACGCGAAAACCAGAAAATGGCATTCGAACGTGAGATGGAAGACTTTGATCAGTCTAACATCTAAAACAAACTTAAATGACAACAAAGTCAGCAAAGTTGATTGAATTTATGTTAAGTGATACAAAATTTCTTAGTCTTTTGCTGGATGATAAAGCTAAGGAATTGTATACTAACATTAAAGTTCAATCAGATGGATCGTTGATCCTCGGTAAATCAAAGTATTGGTGGTTAAACCACTTATGCAATGATATGGTGACAATGTCATTTACCGATTTAGTTATTAAGATGATTAGAGTTATTGGTAATGCCAATAAATCTAAAGAATCAGCAGTTCTTTTAAAAGCTCTTAACAAAGAGTTTGTAGAGAAATGTTTGAACTCTGACAATAAGCACGATGAATTAATCGAGCAAGTCTGGACTGCATATTTCTATGGGTATACTGGAGAATTCAGTAGTAGCTATCCAAAAATTGGAGAAGCTGGTAACTCAATAGATGATTTTGAAAAAACAGAAGCGTATGTAGCAATTACGCTTGCCGGTGGAAGAACTTGTCTAATCCCAACTGAAAGGATTGAGAATGGAGAAGTACTTTATTCACAACGGCGTCGATAATATTTCTTAGAATTAGAAAATTAGTACATTATAATCTAGAGTAAACAAAGATATATGGATGGTTTATCTTACTCTAGTTTATTTATTATACAAAACAAGATGGATGATGTAATGTATAGTGAATTATTTAATGTTTTATAATATGATTCAAAAATTTCTAATAGGGGATTTTGCTGGATGATAAATCCCCTCAACATGGCACATATAATAGTATTAAGATACTTAAGAAGGAAAGACACCCAGAGAATAAGAATGGGTTCCCTTTGCGGAAAGGGTTGTGCCTCAACCAATTGTCTATAATTTCAGATTCCTTAAAAATAAGTATAAACTTAAAAAGAAAGGATCAAACATGAAATCAAATGAAATTAGAAGTCGTAGAGATGAAATCTCTAAAGAAATTACTAAATATTGGGGAATAATACGTGCTGAAAATCTTGTAGAAAAGTCTTACAAACGAAACTACGATTTGAAAGTATTGTTAAAAAAGATAGAAGAACTTGCTGCAGAACGCACCAATATGAAGTTGTATCAACAATGTATTAACATGGGATATACTTCATTATCACAGTTTCCTGCAAATTCACTATTCCCTACTATCTTTGAACTAAGCGAAGTAAACGAGCGTTTCGTTCAATTAGGTTTAATTAAGACCTTGGACCCAAAACTAAAGTCCAAAAAAGGTAAAGTAAACTTGAACAAATCTGAGGAATTAACCTCACAGTATATCACTAATCTTCAGAATGCGCTTAAATTACGCACCATTGAACTTAAGAAGAAGATTGATGAATATAATAATACAGCGGATTTGGATATTTCCAAACCGTTAATGTTATTGGTAGCTTAAAGTTACCCCCTCGTCGTATAAGTAATACCTGCAAGAAACTATTAAAGCCTTGTATATCAGAGTTCATATCTCTGCGAGGGCCTACGAACGTTCCTACCGTTCAAAATTAATTAAATGTTTAATCAATAAATATAAAATTATCATGAGTACTAAAAAAAATATAGCACCAGTTACTGCAATTGTAAAAGAATCTGATGCACCAGCTACCATTCCTACTACTCCTACCACTAAAGTGGTTGAGAACGCTTTAAATGAAGCCACAGAGGCAAGTAAATTAGTTCCTATCACTAGGGATAAAGTAAATTTGTTAAAGCACAAGCCCTCTGCAAAATCTGAAAAGACAGCAACTTTATCTGCAGAAGATAAGCGTAAACAAAAACAAGATCGTTATACTGCAAATCGAGCAAAACGTATTGCAAAGTTACAAGCCAAGAAAGATGCTTTTATTCTACGTATAGTAGAAGAGAACAAACTTGATGAATCTTTTACAAAAGAGATGGCAGAAAGTATGTGGTATAATAAGCATGATGCTAAGAATCGTGCACTTGGTGGATATGCTACAAAAGTATATGACGCTGAAAAGAAAGTTTGGAAGAAAGTTGATGGAGCGAAATGGTCATTAGTTGCCATTAAAGCAAAAGAAACACTTGCTAAGTTACGTAAAGAACGTACTATTATAGAGACTGCAGTTGGTGTCAATGGTAAACAATATACTCGTAAACGTGTATTGAAACCAGACTTTAGTAAGACTACCAAAAAATGGTCTTTAGAAGAAGCAAAGGCTCGCTTTAAAGCGCAAGATGCCGCTCGTAAAGTACGATTTGATACTTTACCTAAAAAAGAAGTAGTTCTTTCTGAAAAGAAAGTAAAAACTAATACTGAACCAAAAAAGGAAACTCAAAACTTTAAATTGGTTGTTAGACGTCAATCTTCAGAAAAGGAAAACGAATTCTATGATTTTGCAACAATCCCATTTAAGGGAACTTTGAAAGCTGCGGAAGTAAGAGCCGCTGATTTATTTGCAAAATATGAAGCTGATACTTCATTTGAGGGCGTTGTTCTTAGTGATGACGCCGGCGTTAAAAAAGTATTTACTAGAAAAAATCAACAACTAAGTAATGCTGCTTAATCTTGAAAAAAAACTCACAGAAGATGAGTTTATTGAACTCACATTAGATGTGAATTATTTAATGCTTCACAATCGAAAAATATCTTCTGGGTTGGCCTGGTTCACATGTTTGAACACAAGCCATCACTTATTAGCTAAAGAGCTAAAAGGAACAAAATATGATCCTTCTAATACTAATAAAAATCTTGATGATTTCTATAAGTATATTAAAGGATATAATAGCCACAATTCCTAAGTGGTATGGTAGTAACTATTGGTTTAGTTACTACTAACAATTATTGTTATAAGTATTCTAGAACACTTATAAATCGAAACACATTCTACCATTATTAATATAATGTCGTAAGAAGTTAAATCGTTAGTTGAACAGTTTTATAGTATCTGGGATGGATCTAAACTATAGGTTGAAGAAGTGGCGGAATTGGTAGACGCTAGCTTAGATGAAAAGAATGGTGAAATTTAGCCATAAAGCAATCATCGTGTAGGTTCGAATCCTGTCTTCTTCACAATTAATTTAAATTAAGTATTATGAAATTAAAGATATTTATTAAACGTTTTTTTGAAAGTCGTAGACACTTTGAAAAACGATTGAACAAATTTCTAGAAAGTGGTATAGAAGTTTCAAATGTTGATAGAACTTTTTCTATTTTAACATATTCAGTATATTATGCATAATGAGAATAAGAGACAAAATATGTTCAGTATTTGATATTGAAGTATTTGTCAACTGTTTTCATTGTACACTTTATAATACCGAAACACATGAAATTACCAAATTTGAAATCTCAGAAAGAAAAAATGAAATCCATGCGTTGTGCAAGTACTTCATGGAGAATGATTTTTGTTTTGTTGGATATAATAATATCCATTATGACAATCCTATTATTAATTACTGCTTGGAGTATTTTAGCAATAGTTGCTACAATAGTAGTACAATCTGCTTATCAATATTTAATCTAAGTAAGATAATCACAGATAAACAAAGTGATCTTAATCTTTGGAAACGATGGAAATATGCTAATAATTTCTTTACTCTAGATTTACTTACTATGCTATATAGTACAGCATTGAGAGTATCTTTAAAAGAGATGCAAATAACAATGCATTATTCTAATGTTAGAGAATTTATTACCGATTGGAAAGCTCCGCTTGATATCGAAAAGATAGACGATATGATTGAGTATAACCTCAATGATGTTATGTCTACCAATGAACTTCTAAATCGTTGTACGAAAGATATAGAACTTCGACTAAGTATCGAAGATGAATACGAAATTCATTGTCTAAGCAAAGATGGTGTTAATATTGGAATGGAGATCATTAAAGTTAAATATCTTGAGAAAACTGGATTACAGTGGAATCAGATAAAAGACTTACGTTCTCCAATGGATTATATTACTCTTAAAGACGTTATACTTCCAAATATTAGTTACAATACACCAATTCTACAAAGTCTCTTAAATCGCCTTAAAATGGCTGTAGTGAGTCCTGGTAGAAAAGGTCTAGAAGAACAGTTCGTTTTAGATGGTGTTAAAATATCAGTAGGTGTTGGTGGAATACATTCACAGAATAAACCTGGTATTATTATACCAAAAGATGATGAAGTACTACTAGATGTAGATGCTGCATCACTATATCCAAGTTTGTTAATTGCTTATGAATTTTATCCTAAACATCTTGGAAAAGCTTTCCTAGACGTATACTCTGGTATTAAAGATGAACGTATAGAAGCTAAACATAATGGGTTAAAGTTAAAAGATACTACTTTGAAACTTTCATTAAATGGGTTAAGTGGTTAACTAATTGTAAAATATACAGCGGCATTTAAACATAGTTTAAAGTATATCGTTAATTACGATAAAATTAATATTATGATAATAAATATCGCTAGACCTGATTATTTACAATCAACTGGTATATATAAAATAGAAAATTTAAAAAACGGAAAGTACTATATTGGTAGTACTTCTGAAACATTTTGTAGAAGATTTTCATATCACATTAGCGCATTACGTAGAGGTTCACATAAGAATGCTCATCTACAAAATGCATTTAATAAATATAATGAAGATAATTTTCAGTTTTTAATACTAGAAAGATGTCTTCCAGAAAAATGTTTAGAACGTGAACAAGTTTATTTGGATAAATATAATGATAAAAACTGTTATAATATAAATCCAATGGCAACTGGTCCATGTAAAACACGAGAAAGTATTGAAAAACAATTAAAATCTCGTAAAATATTTATGGATGAATGTCTAGAGTGGTATAAAAAGCTAAAACAAAATGATTTAACTATTGACAATATTCCTAAAAAATTTATCAATATGATAAATATGTGGTTAAGTAGTGTTCCTTGGAATAAAGGAATAAAGTATGAAAGTACTGACCACTTAAAAGTACCACATAAATCTGCAGATAGAACTAATGCAAAATTAACTTTTAGAAAAAAATATCCTGAAGTATACATATATGATAAAAATCAAACATGTTATGGAAGATTTAGAAGTTACAAAGATCTTGAAGAATTATCTGAAGGATTAATATTACCAATAAAGTCTAGATTTGCTGGACCAAGAATGGGAAAAGAAGTTAGTTATTTATCTGCAAGTTGTATTGGTAAATCAGTAAAAACAGGAAAACCTTACAAAGGTTTATATTTCACAAACAAGCCCCTACATCAAGGAATTGATGATAGGAATGAACCAAAATCGGCGAAAATCTGGAATGACACCGCCGAGGTAAACTAGAATATCACTAGTCACCGTACAGCATAGAGATTGAGCGTTAAGAAAGCAAAAATATCTCCACGAGTGGTTCATACCCCAACTGAAATAAGTGGGTAATAACATATGCGGGACTCATACTAATAATAAGTATGAGAAGCTAGGATAAAAAGCCTAGCGATAACACAATCGAATTTACAAAATGAACATAGTTGGGTATATAGTCCGTTTGCGGTAATGCAAATTAGAATGAATGGACAATTGTTATTACTTAAACTAGCTGAAATGTTAATTAGTATTGGTTGTAGAATGATACAATATAATACTGATGGATTATTCTTAATTTGTAAAAAGAATAAGTTAGATGAGTATAATAAGATTGTTAAAGAATTTGAAATCTTTAGTAAACTTACTATGGAAACAGATGAGTTTGAAGCAATGTATCAATTAGCAATAAATGATTATATTGCAATCAAAAAAGGATTCTCTAAACAAATGAATTTATTAAATCATCCTGAATATGCAAGAATTGTAGTACCACCTGAAAAATGGTATAAAACAAAAGATGAGATATATAAAGATTTTGTTAAAGAAAAAGGATTCTTTATTACTAAAGTAAATCTTGGCAAGGGTCTTACCCCTAAGATTATCCCAAAAGCTATTCAAGCTTATTTCCTAGAAGGTAAACCCATAAAAGAGTTTATTGAGAATCATACCGAGATTAAAGACTTCCTGATGTCTGAAAAGACAGGAAAACAATGGACAGTTGAATATAACAACGAGATCCAACAAAGAACAAATCGTTTTTATGCATCTACTAATGGTGCATATTTATGGAAATGGAAACTTGATACTGCACCACCATCTGAACTAAAAAGTTATTTTTGTGGATATGGTGAATATCGCACTAAAGAAGAAATGGAAGTTCTTATGAACAACTATAAAAAATTTGGTGGGACAAGACAGTATCAAAATATGTTAGCCAGTAGTGGCGTTACAATACTAAACCAACTTGATGAGAAACCAATCTCTGAAAGAAAAATAAACTATCGATATTACTTAAGAGAAGCTCTTAAAATAGTCGATACCTTGGAACCGAAACAGTTAAGCCTGTTCGCAGACTTTTAACATACATTATCTAGACTTAACATATAAACAATTTTGTGAATATGATAATTGAACTAGATACCTCACTACTCGATAAGATCGAGAATCTTTCAATTAATCAATTAGTGTTATTAACCCTTGTTAAAGACGAAAATCAAAAAACAAATCAAAGCGTTTCAACCCTTCTCAGCCGAGTGGAAGAGACAGATATACAAGGATTAATTGACAAAAACTTAATTACCGTAGAGAGTACGGAAAATTCTACAATTTATAAACCAACTGAAAAGTTGAATTCATTATTAAAACCTGAGAAATCATGGTTTGATGAATTTTATGAATTGTTCCCTATTTATGTTGTTAGACCAGATGGAACCAAAGGTTTCTTAAGGACTAATGTAAACAAATGTAGACAACAATATAATCGTGTTACAGGTAAATCCATAGCAATGCATCAGCATATAATGGATTGTCTTAAACATGAAGTTGACACTAAACTCATGCAAGGTAAACTTGGTTACATGAAGACTATGTGGAAATGGTTGACTACATGTGAATGGGAAGTTAATGAAGCTCAAATGCAAGAAGATAACAGTAAAACTGAAAATACTTATGGAACAAATATCTACTAATAAACTATCATTTAAACATATTTCTATAGCAACGAAAGAAGCTGTAAAGTATATTAAGGATAGAAAACTACATATTATTAACCCACTTAAAACTAGGTGGATAAAGTTTAATAAAGCATGTGGTGGTGGATTAGAACCTGGTACTATTCTTACAATTGCGGGTTCCTCTGGAACTGGTAAAAGTGCATTTGTGAACACGTTAGAAAGTGATTTAATTGATTTAAATAAAGGTGAAGATATAGTAGTCTTATCCTTTAGCTTTGAAATGCTATCATATCGTCAGATTGGTAGAAAATTATCCAATAGGTTGCATCAAACAACCTCTGAGTTATATAGTGCCGAAACTGATTTAACTGATTCTGCTTTTGCAGATGTGGAAAAAACAGCAGAGAACATTAAGAAATATCCAATATATTATGTGGATACTCCAGGAACCGTCGAAGCTATTATGAATACTATAGAATCTTTCGCAAATACCATAGCTAAGAATAAATGGTTAGTTATAATACTAGACCATGCGTTATTAGTAGATGGTGATAACGAAAGAAAAACTATTTCCGATTTACAGAAATTGTTTATAAAAGTAAAAAAGTTACCACTTTGTACTATTATACAATTGTCACAGATGAATCGTAATAATGAATCACCTGAAAGAATTAACAATCCATCAGGTCATTATCCATTAAGGAGTGACCTATTTGCTTCAGATAGTATATTTCACGCTAGTGATTATGTTGTGGCGTTATCTCGTCCAGAATTATTAGGTTTAACTACATATGGTCCAAATAGACTTTTGGTGAAGAATAAAATTTATATGCATTATTTAAAGGTACGCGAAGGCGAACCGTGCATATTGGAATTTGAAAACGGACTAAAGTATGGAGACTTAATAGAACCAAAACATAGTATACCTGAAGTAAAGGAAAATACTAACATTTAATAAGGCTGAATATGAATACAATATATAAATTTACTCTTCCTAAGAAGGAAAAAGAAACAAGTTTCAATAATATCATTTTTAATCATATTGCAAAGAATGTAAAATGGTTAAAGAAAGAACAACCAAAGGCAACTTATTCATTTACTAAAGTGAGTCCGTTTGCAGCATCTTGTTTTACATTGCATACTCCAGTTATAGCAAAAACTATTGATTGGGATAAAGTAAACTTGTATAAAGAACTTTATGATACTATTGACAAGATCAAAGAAGAAGAACGTGAATATGATTTTGAACTCTTTGGTGAACCAGTTAAGATTTACAGTAATTTCATTCAGATTGGTTATAAACTAATCCCTTATCGTCAAGAGAAATTCTTTGACAATATTGATGAATCAACTCGTAATATTATCTTACGTGTTATTAAATTTGTCGCTTAATATATAACTTATCACTTATTTCAAACAAATCTCAAACAAATTTCAAAAGTGATACAACACATATAAAAATGTTAGTATTACCTATAGAGAAATCTACTCCGAAAGTTCAGAATCCAAGATTTTTGATATTATTCGGAAAACCCAAGTCAGGCAAGACTACTTTAGCATCTATGCTAGAGAATAACCTAATTATTGACTTAGAAGGCGGCTCTGAATTCTTATCCGCACTTTCTATCCAAGCCAGGAATGTTAATGAATTAGGTGAAATTGCTACTCTTATTAGAACAAAAAATACGGAAGCTGGTAAAAAGTATTATAAATACATTACCATTGATAATGCAACTCGTCTTGAAGAGATGTGTTTATCGTATGCATGTCAACTCTACAATCAGACACCAATGGGTAAATCTTTTCGTGGAGATGTTAGAACCTTACCAAATGGTGGAGGTTACTTATATCTTAGACAAGCCGTACGCAAAGTTATCGATATGTTCCGTGAATTAAGTGATCACCTTATTTTGATCGGTCATACAAAAGACCGAATGATAAATAAAGAAGGAGAAGAACTAACCGAAATGGCATTAGACCTCGTTGGAAAACTAGGTGATATAGTTTGTGGAGAAGCAGACGCCGTTGGTTATGTTTATCGTAAAAAGAATGAGACTATCATATCTTTTGAAGGTGGAGATAATTCAGTAAGAGAAGCAAGAGCACCTCACCTAAGAGGTCAAAAAATAGTTATTGCAGATAGTGATGATAGTAATAATATTACTACTCATTGGGATCGTGTTTATTTACCAGAAAATTAAAGAAATAAGTTATGTATAATAGCAATCGCGCAAAAGAAATTAGCACCACTAAGGTGATCGCAGCAGGTATCAATGATAATTGTAAGTTAATTGGAGCAGAATTAAAAATGTCTCCAATTCAAAATAATGCATTTGTTGAAATAACTTTTAATACCGCCGATGGTTTAAAATTTACACATACTGAATGGACTCCTACAAAGTTTGAAGGTATGAGTGATGCTGATCTTGAAAAGAAATATGATACTCAGTATGCAAGAATGTTACAGATTCTTGAATGCTTCTACAAAGAAGATGAGTTAAATTTTGATGGGGAATCCTTTGTGGAATTCGCAGACTGGTTGGTTAACTTGCTTAATAAAGCTGATAAAACCATTAGTTTACGTGTTAAGTTGGTTTATAATAATAAAGGTTATTTAACTATGCCGTCATACGCCAAGTTTAAATTTATCGAAAGAATGGACATCGCTGTAAGTGCCGTTAAGATCTTAGATAAAGACCAAATTGTTAGACCAGTTGTTGCAGATTCAGAACCTATGGTATCTAATACTATAGCAAATGGAACTACTACACAAAATGCACCAGTAAATCCTAACGGATTACCTTTCTAAAACTAGTCATAAGACTGGAACTCAATTAGAATTCGTATTATATATGAATTGGCTAACTAGGGGATTTCAAAGATCCCCATGAGTACTATATTTAATGTACAAAAATATGTACGATTCAAGTAGAATTAAAAATAACAAACCTATTACTTTAGATTATATCTTATCTAAAGTAAGTGAACAAGATATTTATACTCACTACATCGGTGAATTTAAAGTCGGCATGATTTATAATAGTCCATTTCGTAAGGATAAAAATCCTTCATTTGGAATATTCTATAGTAGGAAATCTAATAAGTTATTATTTAAAGACCATGGTACTGGCATATGCGGTGATATAATTAAGTTTGTATCATTGTATACCGGTTTAACTAATTATGATGCAATATTAAATAATATTGTTGAATCTTTAAAGATAACTAAAAAGACTAAACTTTCAAACGAAAGTAACTATTATCAATCTAGTGAAACTGTAATAGGTGTTGTTAGACAACCTTTCACAGATAAAGATTTATTATATTGGAAACAATATGCTATATCTAAAACTACTTTGAATAAATATGATGTACATAGTATAAAATATTATTTATGTAATGGGTATATTAAGGGAATTTACAAAGATGAAAACCCAATGTATGCTTACAAAGTATACAATCATTTTAAAATATACCGTCCAAAAGGAGATAAGTTTACAAAATGGCGGAATAACCTTACTGAATTTGATATTCAAGGTTACGCACAATTACCAGAAATTGGTGATATTTTGTTTATAACCAAATCCTTAAAAGATGTTATGAGCTTACACGAAATGGGATATAATGCAATATCTCCTTCATCGGAGAGTACATTTATACCTCAGACAGTACTAGAGACACTTAAGACTCGTTTTAAGCGTATTATAATACTATTTGATAGAGATGTAGCTGGTGTAACACATAGTCGTAAGGAAAGCCTTAAAACAGGCTTATATGCTATGTTTATACATAAAAAGTATGGTTGTAAAGATATTAGTGATGCCATTGCAATGCATGGTATTACAGAAA